>Ga0307518_10000035_pt1 | contig 91145 bp, 105 predicted proteins | sample 25_EM_MG_FD_203889 | JGI IMG/M metagenome (GOLD analysis project Ga0307518, IMG submission 203889) | Populus trichocarpa ectomycorrhiza microbial communities from riparian zone in the Pacific Northwest, United States - 25_EM | ecosystem: Host-associated > Plants > Roots > Unclassified | place...
GTGAAAATAATCAATGATTATGTGGTATGCATGGTCCCCTGCCGCCCAACTCGGGCAGAGCCTAAATCTGATGCATAAGGAGAATCATGCACTGCAAAGTTATGCGTTTCGAGAAGTTCTACTGTATAAAGCATATATACAAGGGGGGTGGTTGTACGTTTGAAAATGTAGCCTTTGTCCCTTCGATCCGCCAGGTTCACAGACTACTGCAGCGAACTTCGAGACATTTCGAGGACAACAACTCGTGTAGTCGACGATATGAGATTCTGAATGTCTCCTACTGATTCGTTGTAAATTCAATACATCCCTCCTCTCTTTGTATTATCCTGCTATTGGGTTTTTACCTCACCGTAGTCCGGCCCCAGACATCGCATGAGCTCAGGCAAGGTCTTCGAACTAGCCTCTAGCTAATAGTTCCGAGTAACAAGTAATTAGCAAGTTCTGAAGCATTACATAAAATTAGCAGACTCCTTATATACACCTGTCGTTAATCCAAACCAGATACATGATCAATAAATCGGCTAATATATCCCTCCCCACCAATCGTGGTATCGTAATGTTCAGCTAGTTCATCCACTAATGTGATCAGATATGGAAAATTCACGTCCCCGACGACACCGATCCCGTCGGGGTGCCATATCTTGCGCTCTTCATATGCCCATTTCCACTTCTGTTCGATCCGTTCGGAGGCATCGGAAGTGAGGTCCAACATGCTCACCAAGAAAGGTGAGATTTACCTACCAAATATCTAATGAGCTCTTTGTCACTTGGCATCACTTGCTTCCATACTTCGTTTGTCGTTCCTGCCTCCGGCTCGAGCGAGCTACGACAAAATATCCGAAACGAGTCGAGCGCGTACGGACCGACACCCGGGAAGTGAGATATCGGGGTACATGGGTAGGGTGAACTCATGTGGGCCCGAGACCGCGTTCGACGAATGCACGGTCTCTGTGAGGCTGTTGTCACCTCTGCTTCCGGACATTGTAGATGGCCGCTAGGGTATCGCGGCGGGTCGTCCATGTAGAGCTGTGATATTTCTTTGAACCAGTTCGCTCGTTTATTATACAGGCCCAGAGGGCGGAGGAGCTCTACGAGTTCATCCAGTGGCGCTGAAAATGTACATGAGCTGCCGAGGGCCGATGATACCGGGCGCAAAACATCAATTGATGTGAAATAGATCGGTGTTCCGATCGTGTGCGTATAACTGGAAGACGTACCGTCTACGAGTTCACGAGGTGTCGGCCACTGATTCACGATCTTCCAGAAGATGGGAATGGCGGCGCGTCCAGTAGTCACATTGAGCATTCTCACAGCGAGAAGAACCTTCCAGGGATCGTCACGTATGCTTTCTAACATGCGACCATTAGCAAAGCATGATATACATGTACCTACAACATGTCTGAGGAATTGAACTTACCCTGAACTAATATCGGTTTCAACTTCCCTAGCATTATCATGAAATCAGCATAAAGAGCTTCATACTTCTCTTGAGAGGCGATATAGGAGCCAGACGCCGGGGACCATTTCGCAGAAGTTGAGTTGTAAGCCATACCAACAGGGCTACCCACAGTTCTCGAGGACTTAGTCGATGCCAACCTGGTCGTTAGAGTAATTGGCTTAGGATCGGTGAGCAAATCGCGTCCAGCCACTGCAGGCGGTGTTACCTGCACAGATGCGGAATCGAAGTACTTGGAAATCCTCAACGGTGTGTTCGTAATCGCAAGTGGAGGAGCAGACTTGCATCGAGATACTCTAGGAGTGAAATGAGCCTCCTCGTTCTGAGCTGGACTGCTCTGCCTTGCACTCTTCCGGCGCCGTTTAGCCGCACTTGGTTTACTGGTTAGTGTGCTGGGACTGGGGCTTGAATGCTTGCGTTTGCGGGAGAAAGTGGAAGTGGTGTTATCCCCCACATGAGACCGCGGTTCGAGGTTAGGGTTCCACACCTCTGTCTTCCCCTCCTCCAGAACTCCTTTCACGTCTGAGGACCTCTTAGCGCAATTCCGCTTAACAATCTCTACTGCATCCAATACCATCCGACGACGCGGTTGTTCCGTCTGACATCGTGGCCGAGAGGGTGTGGCTGCAGCGGACGGTTTCTCCAACGGCACCGGTCGAGGGTTCCGCACTAGACGAGAATGTCGCTCTTTGCATTCCGACATTACTTTGGAATGAGCGGCATCACCTGCGTTCTTTCGCCGTGGCTTCTTGGCCTTCGGAAGCACGTCCTCTGAAACCACCATACTGCTCGAGTTGGCCCTCTTTCGTTTCGTGCTGGGCCTGAGCCGAGATACGATGTCTTGAGTGCCAGCCATGAAGGTATCGCAAGACCTTCTGGGCTCAGTGAGGCACTGAGAGTGTACATCATGATGGCTGGCATGCAGCTTTTTAGACTCCGATGTTGGCTCAGGAGTGTATGCAAACGATTGTCGCAACCACTGCGAGAGAGCAGGTGTTAACGGGGTAGCAGGCCGCACAGCGTTCATTGCTCTGCAGACCGGCGTGAAGGACAAGACACTCTGCTAGCCCGTGAGAACGCAAGACAACTCTGAAATTTAATCTCATCGAGTCATTTGCTGACAACTTGAGACAAACTCTCAAACTTTACTGAACTCTTTCCTTCCAGATTGTTATACATGGACCCACGCATTTGTCAAAGCGCACGGGCATGCGGATCGAAATTGTTTGGAAGGCCAGGCCACTGAGTGGGTCGGAGTGGCTACCGGATACTTCAAGCCCAGCCCACAAAGCCCTATAAGGTGGGACTGCCAGGTTGAAACCCAAGTCCTCACTCGGCACAACTGAACCAACGTTTTCTCACCGCTTGATCAACTGCCCTACTTTTCTGCAAAGTAAAGCTGGCCCCTGAGCGCCACGACAACCTGCTCGCTCAATAGAAAAGATGTTCGAGGCACCCTATCCTCCTTACAGTCCTCAGGATAAGGAGAGGTGAGCACCTTGACGACGGCATACGGGATATTCAGACCAGATGTCCACATCACACAGCTTTTCGTGAGTTTGCTTGCATCGTTCCCGATGACACCAGTATCTCTTATGCAAGCTGGTGAAGCTACGATACAGTGGTGAGACGATGGCCGATCATCATCACCAATATGATCGACCATGTCCATCGCCTGGTTCACGATATGACCATGGAAGCCAAAATCCGCGCCAGTGATGGGACTGATAATCGTGCACCCAATACCCAGCTGAGGATTGAGGAGGGAAAGGAGATCATTGCAAAGGCTAGCCGACTCAAGTGTCGCATGGCGAGGGACCAAGAATTCGAGTGAGCATTACATATAAGCGAATGGCGTGCGGGTGGACGGGTTTACGATTCATCCCCCCTTTGCAGGAAGATACCCCAGGATGGCGAGATGTATATTGATGAGTATAACGCAGAGCTGGAGGAACTCGCTAAAGCAAAGAAGAACACTTGGTTCACTGCTCCGCGGCTCTTTACAGGGTGAGAATTTCCCTCTGAACCCACTCGAGAGCTCATCATATACACCCCGTATTCAGGTGCTACCTGTGCGTGCTCCAGGGCTCCATCCGTCGAGTGTATGTCATACCAAGACGTTTAGATATCGTCTACTTCGTTCCTTCTTTAACCGAACAACGTGCTGGGTAAACTTTGATCCGTTCTTTGCGCAGAAGGAAGAGATGTTCAAGAATAGTGCGGCAGGGATACATCGTCAGGACATGTTTATTACCTCGTGGACACTGGTCTGATCACCAGCCATACAGAGATTGCAACAACGATGCACGAATTAGAGAGCGAAAAACACAAGCTCATAGAAGACCCCGACAAACTGTTTGTTCTCTTCAAGGAAATGATGCAGATGTGTCTTTGGTGCGTGTCATGCGTACTTCGTGAGATGCCAAATGTGACACCGCACGTCCACAGGGGAAATGCGACAGTAAGATATCGTGATCAAGTCGCCGATGGGAATATAAAATTGAACAGTCCTTATTCAGGACCTTGCTTTTTTGACAGATCTCACCCCCTCTGATATCGAGAACTTGCAAACTGTTGGGAGGGATGCACAACAAGCAAGAAAGGAGTTCATCGTTAGGGATGACCAAGAGGCAGTCTGGGACCATGTCCAGACATTGAAGCTTCAAGAGGGAACCGTTGCGCGGTGCGATTTCGTCTTGGACAATGGTACATAGTAGAATATTCTTCCCGTGATCACGATTGACTCACCCATGACGTTTGCAGCGGGCTTTGAGGCAAGAACTCACGTCGGATGTGTACTCTAGTAGTGAAATTTTACCGTCTTTATAGTTTTTCACCGACCTCGTGTTCGCCGACTTTCTGGTTACCTGTACACCTTACTTTTCTAAAGCCGCCTTTCAGTGAGTAGTGGAAGTTAAATGATATTTCAGCTTACACTGCCCATAGTCCAAAGCTCTTCCCCTGGTTTGTTTCTGATGTGACTCCCACCGATTTTTATAAGACCATCGAGTCTCTATTGTCGCCCACGTTCTTTCTTGCGGACTCTGCGGTGACATCCGAATCTGTGCAGCACCTCAAGAAAATGGTCGAACGATGGCAGAGATACCTGAAAGAGGGTATATTCTGCTTAAGCACCGAACTTGAAGACGGACACAAGAAGACACAGTTCTGGACGGGTCCTTGGCCATACTGGTGTATGGAAGAGAAGGCGAATGAGTTACATAAATGGCTCGCTGGAAGCAGTTTAGTGATATTCAAGGTATGAGTCGACCTTTTGCTGGTGTACCATTTTTTACTGTCTCCTCAGGGCGATCTCAAGTACGTATCGTATTCTTCGTGATGATGTCGCTACTGATACTTGCCGTTTCTTTAGCTATCGCAAGTACGTTCTTTTTGTGTGGAAATTGACGATTCGTGATCGAGGATGTACAGATTGACAGGAGACGTGAAATGGCCAGTATCGACGCTGTTCTCTACGGCTCTAGGTAATATAATTCCATTCATTTTAGTTGGACATTTCATGAGTGTTGTTATAGGACCGCTCGCAGGGTCCTTCCCGCTGCTGAGTCTTCGGACGAACAAAGCAGATATTGCGGTGGGTATTCCACAAGACATTGCAGACAAATTAGACGAAAAGGACAAGGGTTGGAAGGTGAACGGAAAGTAAGTGCTACAGAATTGACATAAGGCTCGACGAGGCTGACATACTGAAGGTATGCCCTTGTGAGCTTCCAACCTAAAGGCTCTTAGAAGTCTATGCGGTCATAGTTTGGATTACAGAGAAGATATGTAGGTTGTGGTGCCTGTTGTGCGATAGATGTAGGTGCAGGTGTGTAGACCAGTGTAAGTCTTGGCAGACCAGTGAGTTGTTGGAATCGGTATCATGGGATACCGAGACGTGTACAATTCTCTGTCCAATTGCCACCTCCTTGTCTATCAAGTCGAAAGCTAGAAAACTCGGAAGTTGATCATCGCCGATTCAGGGTGATTAGCCCCTATCAGGATTCCAACAAATGACAAGTTTGGACCCTTCTTTCCTTGAGGCTTAGGCTATCGTTGACCGATATCACCTTTCTAAATGACAGCATATGATAGCAGCGAGCATTTATCGGCCGTGGGCTATTCGTCAGAAGAGAAGTAGAAGGACAGTGACCAAAACATAGGAGAACAATAGCGGATTCTCTGGTTAGTCACCAGTTGAAAGTTCGTCGGACATGAACTCCATGGCTGCCGATCCCATCTTCTATGGCGCTGCATCTGTAACAAAACGGTGCACATTTTTGGTACCCTGCGCGTTTTATTTCGGGTGACAATGTGTAATACTATGGGCACAATTAAATATCCACAAATTCATCGTCATCGAAAACTGGATCAACAATAAGACGATCTGCTAACTCCCGAGCAGTCCTATCAATGAGCGCGGGTTCATGTGCAAACGCCTTGCCTTGTTTGCAAAAATCAAGCATCTGCCTCCAACAGTCTGGGCAGACATCTCCGTAATCAAATTCTTGAAATTGTTGCATTGCGTCAGTGTATGAGAGAGGGTTGCGTCCATCAAGCAGAAATCGACCCATGCCGTTCCACCAGACCTGTCGCCAGTCATTGTCACAGGCCCTCCGGTCCCGGCAACGCTTCGAATGAGTCATCGGTGGGGGTTCACATGCGACAATGCGCCGGTGAATGTCCAGTCGCTCTTTCGTCATAGCGAGAGTAATCCAGACAGGGAAGGTAAGAATGTTGCGATCCAAGTCATTGAGGCGAGACGGAATAAGCTTGCTGAATCCGTATCGGAAGGTATCCTTGATCTGATATTTCAAGGCAATGGTGATTAAGTTGGAGGGACAGATATCGCAATGACGGCTTTTGAGTTGTTGGAGGGCATAGGAACGAGCGGCATTCGACTGGTACTTCTGACTCAGATCCAGGATCTTAAGTAGCACTTCATCCTGCATTTTTCCAACATCCGGGCGCCACCTGAGGAATAACAAGCACGTTCACATCGTTCGCTCGTAAGTTGGATCGACTTACTTGTTATAGCAGACCGAAAGAAACAACTCGAAGTCGTCTGCTGTGACTTCAGTGACAATTGGCCGCTCGTCATTCATTCCGTCACACTCGAACGCCCCAATATCACTATGACCAGTAAGCATCTCTCTGAACGTTGTGGATTTCTCCGAAAGAATGCTTCTGTGGACCTTGAAAAGTAAATTTTCGGCCTGCATGGTCAACGTGATTGGGATGGTGAATATGGTAAGAAGTAACAACTTACCAGAAAGACATGGGTACCATCGGAATAGTAAAACATTTGGTGGCGCCGAGGAGCAGGGGCCATATTTGTTGAACGAAGGCAGGGTGGGTGTTGAAAATCCTACAGCAACAATTTGTTCATATATGGCTTTCTAAGATAGCCGAGGCATGAGGCGCCTCGTAGTAGAATATAGAAAACATATAAGCAGCGTTAGCCGTCGGATGATGTCCACCGCGTTATGCTGGCGTTCTTCTGCCGGTTGTGGCTGTTCCATCATTTGTGGTCTGCTCTCTCATCCGTTGCACTGAGCTATAAACGATCTTTCACCACGACACGAAACAACCACGCACAAGAACATGTCATCGCACACACGACCACCCAGTTATATGGACGCAGTGCGTCGAAGCGTGGTTATGGGGACAACAACGAGACGGAACAGACGTGAACGCGACAGTGTGACAGAGAATGGGACCGTACGCGGGTCAGAGATGGTCATGACGGTGCTCGGGATGAAAGAGACCCTCCACACGGCGTTCTGTGACATCCCCGGTGTGCGTCTTCGTATTAGCAGTGGACAATTTTGGCAAGATCGCGGTTTGCTTATGTCAACAACCAGAAAGGCTTCAAGTTCCTGCAGGCACGTTGGAGATAGCATTTCCACCCTTTCCACAGCACAGTCTTAGTAGATGGCCAGCCGATATCCATGCTGTTCATGAAAACGTATGATCAAGCTCTTTATTACGTCCTGCGATTCAATGGTTTTCCAGATCCCACCTGGGTGTCCTTCCACATTGATGCACTCACTTCAACAGCACTTCCTGTCCTCGAAGCACTTATCCCTAGTAGTGCTAGCCATGAGAATGAATGCTTGCTTCATGAGTGGGTGGTCGCTGTCGTAACACTGATCGAACAGGCAGTGCGAAATCTGCAGGACATGTCACACGTCGTTAATACGCTGTTCGCCCTGTTTTCTGTTAGGGATCAGTGCTGACTTCTTTGCTAGTGAGCAGCAAGAGGCTAGGATTCCCGAACTTATAAAGGAACTCAACAACGGTCAACGAGGACAGCCTCAGAAGTACATCTCCGTCAACTTGGACAATAGCCGTCACATCAATATCAGTGAACTCGCTCATATCCTAGGTATCACTTGTATGACGCTTTGGCGAACTATGCGGAAACATGGCCTGAAGCGGAGCTACACTTTATTAAGCGATGACGAGCCGCTGGACGTACTTGCAAGAGCGTTCAAGAAGCACAAACCGGAGTCCGGCTTCCGCTACTTGGGCATTGACGGCAATATGGAGGTCATTGCATCGTGTTGACAGGTTAGGTCAGCGTTTATGGGAAAGTTGTACTATTCAACGCAGGGTATACCACGTCAAGAGATCAAACGTGCTCTGGCACATTGACGGGCATTACAACTCGTCCGATGGGGATTTGTGATCCATGGAATCCTCAATGGTTACTGTTGAATGGTGTGTATTCAGGCATATTGACAGAATGTGCACAATACACTGCTGTACTCAGAATTAGAATGACTTCAACACTCTTCCAGCGGGCACAGGATTTTTTGGATTTTATTGCAAAATGTATCGAGAATCATATAGCACTAAGAATTCATTTCTCTTCGTCGGCAGAGCTTGAATTTAAGTTTGTATATATAACCCAAGACAAACAGATTCAAAATGAAACATCATGACCCATCAAGGTCAGAACTGATCCCTCAACCTGAAAGTCTCCCGAAGGGCATGAAATCAGGGAAGAAGACATAACTAATAGTGATTCCGATGCCCACTATAGCTCCGGAGTTCGTACCCGCACAAGATCCGATGTGGGGAAGTTGCGGCAAGTAAGTGTACGCAACGTGGTTATAGCCTGTAGAATAAAGATGACTAACGATATGTATTAGAAATTGCGGGAATTTACTTACCCGCGAAAATGGAGCACATAAGGATCAACTTTTGGCATGAAAGGTTTAGAAACTTTATATATCTTAACCACTAAGCATAGAATTGACATCTACACCATTCCACTAGTGTTGGGTTAACTCACCAGTGGTTTGGATCCAGCAATGCCAAGGAAACAGATAAAATCTGCAATCAAATGAGGGTTGTTCGATGGAATCACTGTTTAGGCTTACACGTGATAGCATGGAAACCCGAAGTGAAGAAAATTGCTACCCAGTACTGCAATGGTAATCAGTTAATATATCTCCCCTGACGAAGGACAATGAAACACACCACTGGGACCCTACCATCCAATTCGATGAACGCGATAAGGATGACGGTGATATGGTGATAGATATGGAACACAGCTATCGTCCAAATGTGAACACTTGGATACTAGTGGATAACGATGGACATACTGATAGACTTGCGAAGTAAAACCAAAAATACGGTGTCCAGAAGTTGGTAACATGTGAGATACAAGTTGAGCTTCAAAACAAGCTCCAGTCTCTACGAGCATCAAGTATGAGACAACAGGCGAGAGCGGTTGCATGGACTCACAGGGGTAAATGCCTCGTCCGAACAGATAGCACCGTATGCACCTAGTCTATTGAAAATCGACCACCCTTCCATGCCCAAAAGCACCGCAATCGACATACTTGCCATGCTGACAAATAAGTCATAAATCCGAAAAGCCATGGCCACTTTGGAGGAGGGCATTCGATACTTCATGACCTTTCGCATACCAAACAAAACAGATAAGTAAGTGATAGACAGGGTGACCATGGAAGACAATGTTGGCATAGGGGCCAATTCTACAGATGAATCCATGACGTCTGGGTGCGCGAGGACCATGATGCTTTTCAACGATGGGAGATGACTTATAATGAGAAGATGCTGGACAGTACTTGGGGACGAAAACAATCGCGATCTGAACTTATAACGACAATGCCACGTCACTTACCTAGCAGGCATTCTGCCTGCTCCTTAAAACTGGGAGGTTCACCACCCCTGACGCCCTCCCACATGCGCTAGTAACCGCAACATCCATTTTACACCACATGTCGCCATGGGGACTCTTCCTCTCTCTCCCTTGTGGAACGCCGGAGTTTTCGTGACTGTTCCGGTACGAGTGAATAGTATCTGAACAATACCTACTGAGATGAACTCCGCAGGGTGGAAGGTAATATGGCTTAACGGCCACAGTCTAGTAGACGCTTCGGTGATCAGCGGTACAGTTTCAGTCATACAGAGGCACATACCATTCTCAGTTCACCGCTCAACCTTTCAAAACTGAAGAGATTTGTCACTCTACCTTAGCAGCCACAGTCAAACTTCTCCATTCCTTAGTCATTTTCCGCTTCCTTCCCGGACAAACGCACGATTGTCGGGTTCGCCTCACATTGTTCCCAGTGGAGTGTACAGACGTGGCGGTTATGTGCAGGATAAATATTTGAAATGAAATGAACTAAGATTACGGCCGGCTACGACAAAGCTCAGGTCAACCAGGACCTGGGCAAAGGACCCGGTCACCACTGGTCACGTGACTCTGACGGGAAGGTGAGCCATAGTACAATATCTTCCACCACTACCTCAAGGTGCGAGCTTCCAGGAAGGCCTACACCTGGGGAACAAGAAACAGCTGTAGGTGAGTCCGATGCCCATCCCGTCATTGCACAAGGTCCGAAGTGGGGCAATTCATGGTCCAATAAGTATCCGCAAGATAACTGTAGGCTATACATTGAAGATGGTCAACTCCAGTACATTGACAGGCATCTAAATCCGCGGAAAGCTCATTTACCCGCAAACACAACTTGATGGCCGTGAGACGGTACATATTTGCAAATGGAAGCAGATAGAATCAATGCCCACACCACTTGGTCAGTACCAGGTTGACTCACCCATATATTGGATCCACGACATTTCACGTCAATCATAATCTGAAAGCAAATGAGAGACTCCGTACGGTAGTGTTCTGGCACGAGATAGCGTAACATGAATTGAAGAAAGCCGCCACCTAATGCTGCAGCAACAACGCATTAATATATCCCTCCGCAAAGTATCAGTTAACACACCACTGTGCCCCAGCTGTTCAGGTCAATAAATGCGATAAGGGCGAGCGTTATGGGGTGATAGATGTTTGCTATACGACCCACTGGATGCTGGATGTAAGAGAGAAAGTAAATGCATGGAATCTTTGTCACAGAGAGCGCCACGTCATATATGTACCTGCCAGCGGGGTAAGTAGAAACCGGGAATCTCGGAAGAATTGTCCTGGATAAGAACAGTACCGGATAAAGCAAAAAATCGTACACCTGGTACGCATTGTCAACACTCGACTTCTGGAAGGCCATACATACGATGAAGCATCCAAGAAATCCCAGCATGTTCGGCGGCATCCCATGTAATACATAATAGATTGCAAGGATGAGTACAAGAAGTTATCGATCTTTAGGTGGTATACTGCTCTGTTGTCGTTGTCATGCAAATGGAGAACATTGAAGCAGCTTCATCCCAGTGAAAAGCGGACATGGTGAAATGTGTCTCGAGCGGAGTGACGTATGCATAGTGTAGATTTGCAGGTGGTGGTGGTGGTGGGAATTGCGAAGGCACTAGGTTCAACCCACAGGAGTCGCACACCAGCGAGCGGACAAAAACGAAGCTAGAAATCAGATGTGTCGTGCAAACTGCGCTGTGGTCGGATTGGTGACCAGACTGTCTATGAGGCGTTACACGCGACAATATTACCTCCAACGACCACAATTAGGGGAATACAGAGTTGCGTTGTCGAGGTCGGTTCCGAACTCGTTTTCGTTTCCTTTCCGTTATCTCACCGCACAGGTAGCTGAGTTTAAATTCGGATCGTCAAGCTGCCGGAACTCCCCGGCAGCAAGCATCCAGCAGAGCGGAAGCCCAGGCCGAGTTCAGTAGCCTTTTCCTTCGAACGACAACAGCCGACACCATCTCGTGCGCTCTCACAGTTGCACGTCACTCATCAGCTAAGAGACCGAACCCCGTCGATACAGGAAAGCGATTTTCCATGGCACAAATAGCAAATCCTACTGGAGGCGACTCGGCCAAGGAGAACATGTGGATGATGTGGCCACCACGACCACCTGGATGGCGGATTCTCTGCCCAACTGCACCCGCCCACACACAACGCGTCATGCGCACGGCTACGCAAACTCCACACATTGCCAACCTCCCCCTCGGGAGTCCGAGGAAGGTGAAAGCCAACCGCGTCATTCAGCAATCATCCATTTCGCCAGACGCTCATCAAGTTTGGCAAGTCATAGTTTACCAGCGCAGGAAAAGGACGAAGATACCTGTGTTGGTCGTTTCATAATTAGGTCGAGGTGAGCTTTACCTCTTACTAGGCTTGCAGACCTACCGCCATAGGGCCTATCTCCACACCCGTTTGGTCCACATTCGTCACCATTCGAACCACCTGATGACCAGATAAGTACATACCAATTTTTATTTGCTTCTTTTTGCGTCGGTGGCACCTAAGTTAGCAGCTGGAACACCTGCCCGCCTCCAGGTTCATCCCACAGGAGTCGCACATCGGCGAGCGGCGCAAAGACGAAGATGTGTCGTGCAAAATGTGACGTGGTCGGATTTTGGGCTGCTGGTGGTGACCAGACCATCTACGAGGCGTTATGTGCGACGATACCCCCGGAAACCTCCCACACATAACGCATCATGCGCACGGCTACGCAAACTCGACACGTTCCCAACTTCGGCCATCGTTCTGATTAGCCCACCTATCTATCCCTGCAGTCTGTACGAGTCAGCCCTACCTGGTCCCCTCTCCTTCTAGAGGAACGACCATCTTCCTCTACGAAGAGAGCCTGGCTTACTAGGGAAACTACTGGTCCCTCGAACTCGGTACATATAATCGTATTGATAGAGCTGATTCAGACAAATCACACAATTCGCCAGAGGTTGAGGAAGACGAGAGCCAATCACGTCATTTAGTAATCATCCGTCTCATCGGACACCCATCAAGTTTGGCAAGTCATAGCGTACGACCAGACTCTGGTAATTGGGCCCGCTTTACTGTAAGTACTGGATCGCTCATCAACCCTTACGTAGGTCTCCTGTCTGATTAACAATCGCCTGCTCGGCATGAAATGGCCTTGAACATCTATGCCACGCCGGGGTAACTTCAAGCCAGTTCGTAAGTGACTAGTGACCAAGTAAGGCGCACTAACTCGTTTGGTCTAAGTGGATAGTAGCTGGATAAAGGCCAATACTATACTCGACGCTAAATCCGCTGCTCATCAACAGTTTGCGTTTCTACCATACCCTCGATGTCATCGCGTGACCATGTTTCGCATTGAAGTCATCCCAAGGTCATGGATTATCGTCCATCTGCATCCCAGGCAACTACAGGTTCCCATGCAAACTTTGATATCATACCCAACGGCTGAATGCATTGTCATCTACAACTATCCCCCTGCTATGGCTGATTTCAATACCACATCGTTTTTGAGTATATTTGCGCAGGAGGGAGTGCGTGAGTAATAAATGAATATGGGAAAGTGTACGACTGCATGAAGGCATGTCACGTCTCCTTGCGTACAAGGATGTTACACGAGATCACAGGCGCACAATGGTATTTACGTTGATAGGCACCGGAGAGAAAAGTGCCAACGAGGTCATTTGTACGTGTCCCTCTGTCGTGTTCTTCAGCACTTGTCGGTTTGCTACAAGTTATCTCAGTTACTAGATACCCTCACTTCAGGAGATATTACTTCGTACTTGACACTAACAAAACACAAGTGCTGTCCCACTATACTGTCCCATGGCCGTGCATTTGCCGATACCGTAATTTCCTTTTGACCATAGCGATAAGCTTTATCCAGGACACGGCCTAGTCTCAGCCATCGTTGTGGCGCCTTGTCACTGGCCTTTTGTTGGACTCGCAGTTCGATCGACTATCCGGAATCCTCATTACGATCATCAAGATGCTTTACACACTTGATTCCACAACCTCCTACATGGATTTTCTGCTAGCTACGTAGCGAAAAACAAACAAATTACTCATACAGGCCAGATAATCGTACATACGTATCAGTTCAAAAATATTGTGTGATGTTTCATTGGACCAGATTCGCGATTGCTCAATTAGCAGGTAAAGGCAGGAAGGTGAACAACTGGTTGCGCCGGTAAAGATTAGCATCCTCATCCTCACGTTTGAGGGGCTCAAGGGTAACCTGCAAGATGTGTGAAAACAACACTACCAAAGCTGACAAAAACAGCTGATGTACCTGACGACCTTCAGGATCCTCTTGCAGAGTGCGTGGAACAGTGAACACATAGTCAGTGCCAGGTTTCATCACGCTGTTTTCCGATTGTGTCAAACATTTTAGCTGCTAAACATTAGACAGGACAGAGACAGCTCACGTGCATGCAAGCTGGTCTGGGGCATAGTTGATCTCGTACTCTTCAACTTCGGGGTCGTCGTACGCAAAGACGCGCCTGTTCTCAGGATTCTCCCGGACGTTCCTACCGCCAAGTACAGTCAAGCGGTATGTGCAATTTTTTCCTTCTCTAACATAGAACTGTGGGAGAACGATATGGTTTTTATATTCGACTGCGTATGATGCACGGGACAAGACCTACCCTCACAGGCCGGAAGCTGGGATTACGAACAAGGACTGGGGCGGGGGGAGCGGGGTAGATGAGAGGTCCAATGAGGGGGGTGCCAAGTGCTTGGGCGTGTTGAAGAGACACAAGGAGGTATTCGCCAGATGTGAGATCAGGGGGCGGACACATGATGAAGGCGCGTCGAAAGTATTGACAATGGAGATTCCGCTTAGGCGATCGCTCTTTTATCCTTGGGCTGAATGTGGATTCAAAACTCCCCAGCACATGTCAGTGAGCAAACTTGGATATCGAATTTCTGTTGGAATGGTCTAGGTTCTGACGGAACGTCTGTGTACCAGGTCGGCACCGGTCGTCTGTGGATATGATATACGCGCTCCAAGCGGGATCATCGGATGTCCGCTGAAGATTTTAGACTTCGATTGGGCGTATTAATATCGTACCGATAACTAGCGAGAACTAGCGCTCGGCGTCTTCCATGTCAAATTCTTGAGCTGGTTTTTCTGGATAACGACTCGATTTTCAGAAAACCCACAGTTCGATGTCATAGAAAAACGTCTCAACAGGTATGAGTGTCACCTTTCACCAGATTGAGTCGTCAACTCGGGTGTCTAATATGAGATCAGCGCACCACGTTCGGCATCATGGAGTCGACGGCTGAGGTCTGCAGTGTTGATGATATCGATGACCGATACCTTTCCTGTTGCAAGAGTGCGTTCTCGATCGAAACTTGACTGCGGCGCGAGGCGTAAAAGGACTAGATTTGTGAATTTCAAAGAGCCAATCTGCTTGCTCGGAGAGTCGGAGGCCAACGATAATTGCCAAAACACATGCAGTCCACCCACCAGCGCATCGGAAACATTTACTATATGTCACTGATCTGGGCAACGACCTCGTGGTAACGCTTCACCCTCCGCTAAGCGCCAAAGCACTGTTTCATTTGGCCCCGAATTTGACTGGGAGCAGGCCCATAAATATGTATGAAGTTCCTAAAAGAGGCTTCTGAATTTGACATGATCATGGAGATGCAACCAGGACAAACTGAAATACATTATGCCCTTCGATTGAGCGCTCGAATGCATGCATGCGAGAATTGAACCCGAGGGTGATTCAAAATAAGATGAGACAGAACTGGGGCAGGGCTGATAAACATATAGTCAAACCGAGGCAACGGAAATGAGCACTTGTGCTGCTGCAGATGTTGGCTGCGTTTCACCACGATTCACGAGTTCCAAGCCTCATTAGGTTCTCCGTGGAAATGGCCCTCAGGAGATAATCTTCTCGGGCAGATGACTAAAGTACGATCTTCACGGATCTTCACCAATGCCAGCTATCTCAGAATGGGTCAGCAGTTCAGCTGCGAGCGACGAGGTCCATGGGCGAGCATTCGAACCTTTGCAGTATGATCAGAAAACAAGAACGCTAGTGAGTGCCGTGGCGAAGCAACATCATATGATCTGCAGCAAATCCATTGGCCCTCCCTCGGGGCAGTGTATTAGTCTGGTGACCAGACTGACTATGAAGCGGTAGTACTTGGTGGAAAACTGTCGATAGACAGTCTGGTAAATCTGGGTAACTAGCAGCGTATAATGTCCAACTTAGTTCAAACATCTCAGCTATTATCACCATCGCATAGACTGAAAGTGCTAACCTTTCCGGGTCACCCCGGATCTGAGACTAGGTTCCCAGTACCACGCAATTAGGGGAATACAGAGTTGCGCTTTCGAGGTCGTTTTCGAATTCGTTTTCGACGTTTTCGCGGTATCTCACCAGGTAGCTGAGTTTAAACTTTTATCCACAAACCATGCAACCACCATCTAAGAGACCGAACCCCGTCGATACAGAAAAGCGATCTTCCATGGCACGAATAGCAAATCCTACTGAAGACGACTCGGCCAAGGAGAACGCGTAGACGACGCGGCCACCACGACCACGACCACCTGGATGGCGGACTCTCTGCCCAACCGCACTCGCCTACACACAACGCGTCATGCGTACGGCTACCCAAACTCTACACGTTCCCAACCTCCCCCTCGATGGCCATCGCCCTGAAGAGCCTACTTATCTACGCCTGGCAGCAGCCAGTACGATTTTGGTCAGCCCTACCCTTGGAACTCGGTACCATCATATTGACGAAGCTGATTCCAATGAAAACAGATAGATCACACTTGAATCCGCCAGGGTTCGAGGACGACGAGAGCCATCCGTGTCATTCAGTAATCACCCGTCCCGCCAGATACTCATCAAGTTTGGCAGGTCATAGCTTACAAGCGCAGGAAAAGGACGAAGATACCTGTGCTCGTCATTTCATAATCAAGGTGAGTTGCCTCTCTTTTACCTCTTACCAGATTTGCAGACTTACTGCCATATATCTCCACACCCGATGACCAGATAAGTTTTCCGATATTTCCGACTTACTCCGCATAGAGCCACACATAGGGTTCCTTGTTCATGGTCCACGTGCTTCAGACTTTCTATTACATGCCAATACGCAAGTCATACTGCCCAAACCTGAGACCAGAGTCTGAGAAATGGGCTCACTTTGTTGTAAGTACCGGATTTCTTACTAACCTTACATAGGTTTCGAACAATCGCCTGCTCGCCATGAAGTGGTCTTGAACATCTAGGCCATGGGAAAACCTAGCTCGTAAGTGACTAGTAACCAAATAGGACTCACTAACTCGTTGTCCGGTCTAAATGAATCGCTGGACAAAGGCCAGTATCATACTCGACGCTAAATCCACTGCTCATCAACAGTTTGCGTTTCCCCCATACCCTCGATGTCATCGCGTGACCATGTTTCGCATTAAAGTCATCCCAAGGTCATCAATTATCGTCTGCATCGTCCATCTGCATCCCAGGCAACTACAGGTGCCCATGCCAACTTTGATATCATACCAGAAGGCTGAGTGTATTGTCGTCTATAGCTACCCCCCTGCTATGGCTAATTTCAATACCACAACGCTTTCGAGTATATTTGCGCAAGAGGGAGTGCGTAAGTAATAACTGAATATATGGATGTGTGTGGCTGCATAAAGTCGTGTCACGTCTCCTAACATACAAGGATGTTACACGAGATCACAGGCGCACAATGACATTAACGGTGATAGACACCGGAGAAAAATGCCTACGAGGTCATTTGTACGTGTGCCCCTGTCGTGTTCTTCAGTACTTCACAGTTTGCTACAAGATTGTGTTTATTATCATTATCTCAGTAGATTTCAGAAGATACGACCTCGTATCCACACTAACAAGACATGTGTGCTGTCCACTACACTGTCCCATGGCTTTGCATCTTCCGATACCCTAATTTTCCGTCTGACCATTGCCATAAGCTTCATCCAGGATTCAACGTGGGCCTTGTCATTGGTCTCCTGTGGGACTCTGAAACCCCAATTTGATTCACAATCCGAATACTCATTATGATCATCAAAGTTCTTCAAATATTCGGTTCTACAACCTCCTACATGGATTTTATGCTACTAGCTACGTAGCGTCAGTGCGCGAAAGAACTTTACTCATATAGGCCGGTCAGGTAATTGTACATATCGATTCACGATGTTTTATTGGACCAGATTCGCAATTGCTCAAGCAGCAGGCAAAGGCAAGAAGGCAAACAACTGGTTGCGCTGGTAACGTCCAGCTGCCTTATCCTCATATTCGAGGGGCTCAAGGGTGAGCTGCAACACGATGTGTGAAAACAACACTACTAGAGCTGATAAAAACAGGTGATGTACCTGACGACCTTCAGGATCCTTCTCTGGCAAAGTGCGTGGAGCAGTGAATGCATAGTCAGTGCCGGGCCTCACCACGCTGTTACCCGATTGCGTCAACATTTTAGCTGCTGAACATTAGGCAGAGACAGCTTACGTGTATGCAAGCTGGTTTGGAACGTATTTGATTTCGTACTCTTCAACTTTGGAGTCGTCGTATGCAAAGATGTGCCTGTTCTCAGGATTCTCCCGGACGTTCCTACCGCCAAGTACAGTCAGGTGGTATGTGTGATTTTTGCTTTCTCTGACATAGAACTGTGGGAGAACAACATGGTTTTTGTGTTCGAGTATGTGATGCACGGGCAAGACCTACCCTCACAGGGTGGAAGCCGGGATCAAGAACCAGGACTGGGGCGGGGAGAGCGGGGTAGACGGCAAGTTCAGCGATGGGGGTACCAAGTGCTTGGGAGTGTTGAAGGGACACGAGAAGGTATTCGCCAGATTTGAGACAAGGTCGCTGAGACATATTGAAGTCGAAATTATTGACACTGGAAATTCCGCTTAGCTGGTCGCCCTTTTATCCTCAGGCTAAATAGAAATTCAAACTCCCAGAAATTCAAGCACATGTCAGTGAACAAACTTGGATATCGAAGTTCTGTTGGAATGGTGTACTAAGTTCTGATGGAGCTTCTGTGCACCAGATCGGTTCCAGTCGTCAGTGGATGTGGAATGCGCGCTCCACGTCCAAGGAAGCGGGATCATCGGATGTCAACTGAAAATTTTAGACTGGGGTTGGGCGTAATGTCATAACGATAACTAGCAAATAACTAGTAGTAGCAACGTCTTCCGTGTCAAATTCTTGAGCCGGTTTTCTGGATAACAACTCGGGTTCAGAAAACCTCTCAAGAGGCATGAGTGTCTCGACCTTTCGCCAGATTAGAGCCGCAAACTCGGGTGTCTAACTTTATGTGATCAGCGCACCCCGTTCGGATAAGGCGGTTGATTCATCAGTTCGTTCGGCGTCATGGAGCAGTGGGTTGGTGGCTAAGGTCTGCAGGTGCCTGATGATACCTCTCTTGTTGCAAGAGTGCGTTCTTGATCGAAACAATATGTCAGCACCAACGGAGAACTTTGGATCCACAGACAATGTGATTCACAAACTAGTCGTGCCATGTATGGCGCTTCACCTGGATACTTTCGATGTATTGTGTGAATCGATCACTCATTTTGTTCGGATATGATAAATGGTCACTGGGCGCAACCTTCAGCTAGAAAAGGGGCCACGAGCACCAGACGTGTGCATATACAACATCATGCCAGGTACTCCGATCACGGTGATGTAAATCTTGCCATCACCTTCATAAAAGGGCGCCGGTTAGATCTAGATTTGTGATACTATTATTGCAACGCGCGAGGCAACGCTCTCTTCTTTGGGTTGAAGCACACATTTCTTGTCCACAACCACACGAGAGAGGCAATCCGCAGAAGCAGAACATTCTTCGAGAACGTGTTTGATTTTATCGGAATTTCAATATCCAAGTTCTTTTTCACCTGTGCCGGTGCACTGCATGTCAGGCCGCGTCTTGAAGGATAAAAGATCAATGACCCAAATGCGCCGGAGGCAACTTGATACCTCCATCTTTCGCCATGGTCAATGACGTTCGGTCCTCCGTCGATAGATACGTCATCCGCTCCTTGCAGACAAAGCGGCCCCTCGGTGTTTTCACCGACCCCCAGTTGGAGTCTACCCTTCCTCCAGGAACAGATCGAGTTGTCTTCTTAGGCCCTAACCTCCTGCCCCCAAAAGCAAGCATTTTCTCGTGGCAGCTTACTAACATTCATTAAGATTTCCTCTCTATAGTTCGAGATCATCAAAGTCAGAGGGGAACCACACACCTACGTCTTCAGGGTTGACAACAAGAACGTAGCGGATCAAGATGACCGTGTCTTCGCTTTTTCTAAATCGACTATTCAAGAATATGTCGTAACCTATAGAGACAAACAACAAGCATCCACGTAAGACATTTAACTCTTGACAACATGACCGTTATTTGACGCAAACTTCGCCTTACCAGCATAGTCAAAAAGGGAACTAACCTAGCATGGAGCCATCCTCTAGAAGCACAGACAACTGATGCTACCTCAGGACAATCGGTAAGTCGATGTGTCTGCGGTTTTGCAGATGTACATTTTTAAACGTCATACATTCAGGTTCACCTCTTCCCTCTCGTGGAATCCGGTGAAGTACCAGAGTATCAGTTGTTTAGGTTTGAACTTGTCCCAGAGGATGCGTAACAGTGAAATATAAAAGCAGTGTTTTTGTCGGGCCGTTTAACACAACTCCTGTAGGTTTGTTTCGTTGAAAGATGTTAGCTTAGTGGTATACCTGCCAGTTGTGCTTTCAGCTGTATGATAGCTTTGTGTAAGCTCCGTGGTGATGATATACATTTTGTCAAGATGTTTAAATCGATCCTCAGTGAGGCAAGACATATAAATTTGTAACCTTGATTGAACTCCCACAGGCTACAAAGATGTTTCTGGAGTTTCTGGCCTAGCCTATCATGTGTAAGCTCAAACCTTATGAGGGATGACGGTATCCACATGCCCATGTCAATAGAGCGACTACCAATCATCTTATTTTGACAAAATCTATAGGGCTATTTCTGGGGTCCTTTCCGGCAATTCCCGCAGAGCAATTTTTGATTTTTGATTTTCCCCGAACTTTTGAAACCCACTTTTACTCACCAGCTAGTAGGTATCGAGGTCGTTCGTGACCGCACCGCCCGCACTATTCATTTTCTCGTCGACACTACGTTCATTAGATGCTTACGACTTACCGGCTCGATGATGCGCACACAGTCCCAACGCCCGCAGCAACCAGTGTGCGCCTCAGCGTTCGCGATAGTCGGTCCACGCCTGACGAAATTAAACACATGTGGCGCATCCCGTACCAAAACGCATTTGGTGTACTCTGGCACTGCGCCGTCATGCATCATGATCCAGCCGGATATCTCCCTCGCGGTGCAAAAAGTATCCCAGTTCGCAGCCAACCCAGGTGTCATACACAGGGAAGTTGTCCGACGAATCCTATGCTATATTATGGGCGCGCGTGATCACGTACTCACAGTTGAAGGACACGTCGGCCTTTCCGACTCTATCTCTGCTTATTGCGATGCCGACGACGCGAATTCGCCTGGCCGTGGCCTTGGACGTTCTATCTCTGGCTACACTATACCTCTTGGTTGTGGCGCGGTCGCTTGGTCCGCAAAGAAGCTGAATATTACGCGGGCGTGCTGGTCAGGAAGTTGCGCGGCTACGCCACCCACTCACTGAAGTTGGATGTCTGCCTGGTCGCGCCGCGACTCTCAACATTGACAATACTTCGGCGATTCACCCAGCGTAAATTTAGCTAAAGCTTGTTTCCTGAGGTATGCCGCTCCCTTTTACTCTACACTCTTTCCTGAGCTTGTCTTAAATGTTCATACATTAGTAGGTAGTTCTACTAGGTACCTATCGGAGCTTAATGCGTGATGCTGCCCAGAGGGGAAAGTGCACGACTGACACATTTCGTTTCAGATGATCTACGCTACCAGACAGATCCAATTTATACCATCAACCAGCGGATAATGGTCAATACTATCACCCATTGTGACGTTTTCTAGAACAGGTCGACCATTTCTGATGTAAAGGCGGAAGGCCACGGACTACAAGTCTCTGACTAAGTCCACGCTCTACACTAAAGTGTGATGGACGTACATTTCGAATCCCTCTGGCATCCATACCATAACTCGGAAACAATATAATATCTAGATCAACTTCATGGGCGCACTCATTCTTGTCTGCATAACTGACCTCACGCTACCTATATGTAGGATTGGCTCAGGCCCAAACTCGGTTGTGGGAGCATATATATAGCAAAGCTACTGGGACAGAACATTGGTTGGCTATCCCAATTGTGTCGGGGCTGCTATTGTCGACATGCCGCTTCCAGGTATCACTTCTCAAAGACGCTCACGTGGTAAGGTTGTTCGCTCAGTAACATCGACCAGGTCATTGGTAGGTCGTCCACTCTAATCGTTGTCCTGGTACTGCAAGGGGTGATACCATCACCTTCCCACCATGATCGTAGTCACACCCATCCTTCACAGAATACAGCTGAGTCCTTATGGGGACAACGAGCCTGGTTACCCAACCTACGCTTCAGGAATAGCAATGGTATATTGCGTTTTCCCTAACTTGGTGCTCAGCAGCAGGGTATTTGGAATGTTGCGCAGAGTTATTCACTTCTAGCAGCAAAACTCAGAGTCTGACATCATGAGGCAAAACATGAAGAAGCAACAAAGTGGACCCACCCTTCAGACTATGGATGAATATGGGGAGGGGTCTTCCGGAACCAGAGTGATGAGTATCTTCACTTACGGTCAGTCTAAACTGTGGCTCAAGTAGAACCGAAACCAACCTCCCAAAGCAACTGAAAGAGGGTTTCCTCTGAAGTGAATTGTCGCCGATTTCACGTTCTCGGCTTGCTGTGTGCCAGGGAAAACAAGGGTACCCTGTCATATAGCAGCTTGACGAAGTAAGTTATCTCTTACATTCGAGGCTCAGGGTGGGCCGAACGCGTCACCAGCTCTAGTCCTAGTTTGCGCAGCTGGATTTGGCTGCGAGACTGGCCGACTATGAGGTATCCTTAGAAAGGAATGGTCATACCATCTTTGTGACCATGTCGAGGACTTGCGATATCCCAGGACGCATGTTTGGGTCACGTTTCCAGCACGGTGAGAGCATGTTCCACCACTGATCGATCATGCGGTACCACGTGGCATCGTCACTCAGTCGGTCTGGTGGACCTCGCATAATCCTGAGAATCACACTAGTGAATCCTCGACAGCCAGGGAAAGGGTCTTTTCGCATGAAGAGTTCCTGTATAGAATCGGTTGCATTCCATGAAATCGGATGAAGATAACCTACCAGTGCCGTCATTGCAAACGCCCAAACATCTGCCGGGCCTGATGCCTCACCACCATCAATAATCTCTGGAGCAATCCAACTGACCGTTCCTCCGGTGGTGTTCGCAGTGGGCAGGCTGAACGAAAGGCTAATAAGGAGAGAGAAACCGAAGTCTGCGAAGAGCGGTCGGCCATCATCAGATATCGACGCGTTGAGCTATAACAGGGTCTTATCAAATAGAGCCGAGGCTCGACTGGGAAAGCACACGCCTTTCAGGTCCCTGTGGAATATTGGGTTAGGGTGGCGGGTACATGATGCAGATAACGCAGCCCTCGTGTGATGCCCTCGAACTATGCAGCATGCGGTAAATTTAATTGGCCTCAGCTTACCAAAGGGCGAGGATCAATAGACTCGTTGTTAGTACTGCGAGTGGCTCCATACTTCATCCAAGGGGACACAATGGACACGGTCGTTTCAAACTGGGTCGTGATTCCAAGCAGCTGAAGAACATTTTCGTGACGGAGCTTCGACCATAGGCGCATTTCTTTCAGGACGCGCTGGTCAGGTGTGAGGGGCCAGTATCATACTCATGCACTACCGATCATACAGTACCTTGATAGTCTCTTCATCTCCTGGGGAGCGCCGTATGGAACCTTGATGGCTACGTTCAATCCTTCTGCACTCAGTGCGCCTGGACATACGGTTGCATACCCCCCCGAACTGGGCGTTTCTCGTCTTTGTCGAGCCTTCCATCATGCGCACGAGATTGACGTTATTTTGGTAGCGAGAAGCCCGACGAGTGAATGCTTCTGGCGCACGTTTTTGTTCTTCTATCGGGGTCACGAAGACGTTCTCATCCGAGAAACCGCCAAATGAGTAAGACAGAGGCAAGCGATCAATAGTCGTGTGTGGAACCAAAGAGAGATTTGGTTTCGCTCGGGGAAGCATTCAGTTAGGTAAAGGGCAGCTTTCTGAACGGTGTGCCGAGAGAAGCCTTGATGTAGTCGATGAAATATGTAGACGATCATACTCAGATGAAAGTGTCATCTATTAGTCCAATTACTTGACAGCCGGAACAGCAGCGAAACTTTTACAGTCAATAGACCGCTGACTCGATAGTGTAGTATTTTCGACCACTGCAAAGATCACGCGAATCATCAATGTTGTCGTGAAATCATCAATATGTTTTACGTTTACTTGGACTCGTATTTTGCAATGTGCCATATTGAGTGAGAGAAGTTGCAGAACGCAGTCTGGTAACCAATGGTAGGTATAAGCAAAACTATTGGAGAAGTGCGAGGGGCTTATCTGAAGCGCGCGTCGACTGTGACGTACAACACAAAACATGGAAGGAACGTTATCTGTGCAAGGCTGCAAGCACCTGCAATATCGTTGGACGCTCTGATGCATCATGTTTCCAGCATGACAGGAAAACATTCCACCACTGCTCTGTCATACGATAACATGTGTCTGCATCACTTGGGCGATTTGGCAGCGGTCCTTTCATCACCCTAATCATGATGGATTGGAGACTACGCAAGTCATGGAAAGGATCTTTACGTGTGGATAACTCCTGTACAAATTCTATGTAAGCTCACAACATCTGGCAAGTGGGAGCATACCAGAGCAGTCATTCCTAATGCCCACACGTCTCCCTGTGTAGATTTCTCACCACCATCAAGAATTTCTGGCGCCATCCAATGGATAGAACCTCCAGCATTTACTGGAGTAGACAAGCTGAACGAAGAATTGGTAATAGACGACAGGCCAAAGTCAGTAAGGAGTGCTCGGCCGTCATCGGATATTAGTACGTTGGCCTTCAACAGGATCCAGTCAACAATACGTTTTTGCTATAAGAATACGTACGCCTTTCAGATCTCCGTGGATCACTTTTTCCCCTGCAAAGTTATGCAGGTAACGTAACCCCTCCGCGATGCCCATGACCTAGTAGGGAGAAAAGTAAACTAGAGTTACATAAAGTGACTCTTAACTCACCAAAGGGCGAGGGTCCCTGTTTTTCTCCTGTACGTATTCTCTCGCGCTTCCGTTCTGCATCCATCGGGATACAATCGATATGGTCAGGTCGTACTCGGTGGTAATGCCTATCAGTGGGAGGACATTTGCGTGGCGGAGCTTGGACCATAGATGCACCTCTTTTAGGGTGTGCTGCTGAAGCCTCAGAGAATGAGTACAAGATGAAAAGTGATCTTACCTTGATGAGTCGTTCTTCGCCTGGGAGTCCACCACGTGCAGTTTTTATTGCTACTTCTTTTTTTTCCGGAAGCAGCGTGCCCTTATATACGAACGCGAACCCTCCCCGTATAAGCCTACTCTCATCTCGAACAACCCGTCCATTCAAATTGATGCTATACTGTGTTGCCCGTTTGGCGAAGTCGTTAAGGCTAGGTCGTGGATCCGAGCTCATGAAGTAGTCCCAGTCGAATCACGTTGAAAGGTTGGAGAAACTTGGTGATGGAGACAGGATGGCAACTTTATATTTCGTCCTTGAAAGCTTCAACACTCGATCTGAATGAGGAATATCGATGCATCGAAGATTCACCCCCTGCGAACATCACATGTGTCACCGGATTGACAACTTTGGTGCTTGCCCAGTGGTGGTTGTGGGCATCTTACAATCTCGTCATTGGTTGTGGTATTTATAACTGATCCTTGCAGTTGCCTGACCACAGAAAACCGGAACCTACTCATAGGGCGAGACCCGTTGTTTTGCAAATCGGCCATCGCGGGGCTATGGGTCATTGAAAATCGCGCCTACTTAACATCTTGTATTTCTCCCAACTAGAGGATGCAGAGAGTGTTGCGTGTTTGCGCTGATGCCTCTGTTCCGAGTTATAATTCTTCTTCGCATCGCCTCTCCATAGATGGTACCAGAACGCATGGGATTTAGCTTCACCGCGGCACCCCGGACTTCAAGTTGATTCGCTGGGTGGTACCCCAGAATCAATTGTATGCGACATTGAGACATTATTAATGCTGAATCTGCCAAGAATAGTCCCGCTTTGTTTAGGAAGACAGTGCGGGCAAGATTATCATCCTTGCCAAGCCTCCGCACTTCTCGTCCACTGTCGGCTACTGCAGCCATTGTAGGGCGTGACAAGGGGTTCTGGTTCCAGCATTTGGAGCACACATTCCACCACACATCTGTCATACGCGACTGTGTATCTTGATCACTTGGGCGTTCTGGGAGAAGTCCTGTTGTAAGAGCGATAACGAGGGCCTTGAACGAAGAAATATAATAAAAAGGGTTTTTGCATGTGAACGTTCCTATATCGACTGCTTAACTTCACGTATGTGAAGAGAAAACAACGTACAAGGGTCGTCATTCCGAATGCCCATACGTCTGCCTCAGCTGATACCTTGGCAGGATCGACCATCTCCGGCGCCATCCAATTGATCGTGCCTTTCATTCCATCGTGGCTAGGAACGGAAATATTAAACGAAGAATTGACGATGCGAGAGAAACCAAAGTCGGTCAGGAGTGCATCGCCAGTGTCCGATATTAGAACATTGGCCTGAGACAGTATCACATCAAATAGAACCATCTACTAGGAAGGACTAAACCTACGCCTTTTAGGTCTCCGTGAAATATTGCACTTGGTTTATGGTTATGAAGGTAACGTAACCCTTTCGCAACTCCCATGATCTGTTAGAGGATGTAGCTGAGACCGCCAATCATTCAATTTCGTTCAGCTTACCAATGGGCAAGGATCGACCGTCCTATCCTGCACATAATCATGTGCATTTCCTCTCCTCATCCATGGTGAAACAATCGATACCGTATAATCAAATATGGTGGTGATGCCGAGGAGTGGAAGGACGTTTGGGTGACGAAGCTTGGACCAAACGTGTACTTCTTTGAGAAAACGCTACGAGAAATTAGAGTTTTTCTGGAGGGAGATTATTGACATTACCTTTATATTATCTGGATCACCTGGTGGGCCCTCACGTGGAGTCTTTATGGCCACCTGGAATGCCTCGTGTTAGTAGAGCGATCGTGCACCACGATCTTTCATCCGGAAATTCACCTTTGTAGATTTTCTAGCTCCAAGACGACCATCACCAAGTGTTCCTACTACTGCGTCCTCTTGATATAGGTCACCCGAATGAACCATAGCATTCCCTCCCCGCCAAAGAAAGCAGTTATCTTTGACCACTCGTTTGTCGAGGTTGAGGGAAAACCCGGATGCGCACAGAGCAAGTTCTGCAAGTAATCCTCTGGGATCCAGTGAATTAGAGCTGGCAGCGAGGTCTGTCAGCATATAATGGTTAACACAATACGTCGAGAGTCCAACACCTACCGGGAAAGTCCTTGGCCTGAGTCCATAAAGCAAACCTAGAGCACGAATGAGGGAACTGATGAATAAATGAATGTTGTTTGGGTCGGACCTGCTTTATGCCTCTTATGTTAGATGAACCCCAAACCTCCGGTTCAAACATGGTACTGATAATGGTAGTTCGATCAACTAAGTCGGTGAAGCACCTTGAGGATTGCCACCTGGATGAGTGCAATGCGTTGTGGAGCCGTCCTTGTGGAAGAGAAGCCGTATGGCTATTGGTCCAATAGGGATGGCACATACGCGCAGCAATGCAGCATGTCAGCCTTGAGGCATATCGGGTCCAGGGGACTAGTATCTAGGTGAGGCCAGCCGCATCAGCAAACGCGCCAACACTGGCCCGACCTAGCATAAATGTTGAGCTATCTTGTTTACAAGAAATGAAATGAACTGAGTCTACGGGTGGAATATACTAGTCATCCAGCTTCGTCCATCGCTCAGTTCGGTGGTGCGCGACCTGCTGTGGTTGGGCTGGGCCGAGCGTTAGCTCGGCTGGGGCGAGGCAGGTGGAGCCGCTCGGGTGGGCGGGATACCTGCTCGCCGGAAGTCGTGCACCGTGGACTAAGGAGGGCGAATGGACTGAACCAAATCATTATGTATTATTCATGGACTTAAATGACTAGGGCAATTACAGGGCATAAAGGGTGCGGAGGGTGGGTGCAACGAGAGAGACGGATGTGCGAGGATGCTGAAGGAGATGGCGACGAGCACACGTCAGTAGGTGGCGGTTCGAGGACGAGAGAGGTGGGCGCCTATCTAGCGCTCACTGCTCGGCTGGACGCTAGCTGCCGGGTATTTCCGGCACCGTCACTACGCTTTTTTGATTTATCCGCGAATCTCGTGATTTTGTGCTCCGATTCAATACAGTGACACCCCTTTCTCCGTCCTGCGCGGTGGTACCAGGACTCCCTTTCACGTGTTTCGAGCGAGGAGTGCGTTATCCCTCACTTCACATTTATCTGGTGTGTGGCGATTGCAAGGGATGATCTCCTTTCTGACCTGTAATTGCCAAGTAAGTGTCCACTGAGTGTACGTACTAAGAAGGCTCCGTCAGACTGTCTGTCCACTTAACTGTTACGCCAAAAGGTAGAAGTACTGAGAAGTTAGGCGTCCGATCGAGTAGCTCAATTCTTGACATGGCACCCCTGCCAGGCAGTTGTGGGAATTTCCAACGAGATCGTGGCATTCGTCTTCGATGTATTCATGTTAGGATCGGACATGGCGAGTATAAGTTTAAACGTAGCGTTGAACCTTGCTGTAGGTATTAAGCTTGTTTGCTTGCCTAGCTACGAGAAAGCGGGTTCATAACCTGTTGATTATCTAGATCGCGGTGGAAGGTAGCTATTAGAGTAGCACAGACACTTATATGGTAGGGTAAGATGGTTTTTCAAACTACTCTACTCGAGCGATATATTAGGCATGACTCGCGACGTCGGGGGGATTTATATCCGCTGTGGCACCCGCCATCCGCACTTGGCGCCTAAGTCTGCCTCAACAAACCATTCATTTGTAGTGCACCATTGGGAGACGAATGGGATACAGCAAGCGGAAAGCCTACTATTTCTGCGACTAATTCGGCCATTGTAGGACGCGACGGGGGGTCCTTGTGCCAGCAGCGGCAGCACATATCCCACCACATTTTTGTCATGCGCGAATGTGTATCTTCATCCCTTGGCTGGGCCGGATCCCTTGGCTGGGCCGGGGGACGCCATATAATAGCGGCAATGAGGGCACCATATGACTGAATATCATGAAATGGGTTTTTGCATGTAAACAGTTCCTGTACGGATTTGCTTAGCTTCACGTACGCCAATGGAACAAAAAAAAACATACAAGGGTTGTCATCCCAAATGCCCACACGTCAGCTTCAGCTGATACCTCCGCACCATCGAGCATCTCCGGCGCCAACCAATTGATCGTTCCTTTCATCCCATGATGGTTAGGGTCGGTAATAGTAGTCAACGAAGAATTGACGACGCGAGAAAAGCCGAAGTCGGCTAAGAGTGCATCGCCAGTGTCCGATATTAGAACATTGACCTGAGGTAGTACCGCATCAAACAGAACCGTCTACTTGGAAGGACTAAACCTACACCTTTTAGGTCTCCGTGAAATATTGCACTTGGTTTGTGGGAATGGAGGTAATGTAGCCCTTTCGCAATCCCAATAATCTATAAAGGATGTAGCTTAAGATAGCCAACCCTTCGGGTGCTGTTCAGCTTACCAGTGGACATGGATCGACAGCTCTATCCTGTACATAGTCGTGTGCGTTTCCTCTACTCATCCATGGAGACACAATGGATAAAGTGAGGTCGAATTGTGTGGTGATGCCGAGGAGTGAAAGGACATTTTCATGACGAAGCTTGGACCATACGTGTACCTCTTTGAGGACACACTGCAAGATGTCAGAGCTATGCCGAAGGAAGATGATATTTATCACTACCTTAATACTATCGAAATTTGGTGGGCCACCACGTGGAGTCTTTATGGCCACGTGGAGTGTCTCCGTGCCAAATCCTCCAACTCCAGGATCGCCATTGAAAGTTCCTCCTACATCTCTCTGATATCGGCCAAAATAAATAGTGGCATTGCCTCCCCGCAAAAGCGGGCCCGAGTCATCTTTAGAAACTAGTCCATTGAGGTTGAGGCAATACTCGGATGCACACCGAGCGAGTTCTTCAAGCGGCCCTCTCGGGTCCAGTGAACTAGAACTGACATTTAAGAAGTCTGTCAGCTCATAATAATTAACAAAGTCCAATGCCTACCAGGAATGTGCTTGACTCGAGTCCATGACGAAGACCTGCATATGTAGAGCACATGGGGGAAGTGATAAATATGTGTCCGAACTGGCCGAACGTATATCCCGATTACCGGACCCAGATTGGTGAATTCCCTTTGCATATGTAACTTTTGAAAGTCTCTCCTTTTGAAAGTCTTTCCTTTCCTGGCCGAGCGTGTGAATTTGGATTGCGACCTCTGCGGTAGTAGACTAGTGGTCAGTTCCGTCCTTCGACGTTGACTAGTATCTTCGTATGTTTGGACTTAGTTATTGCTTCACGATAGCTGTAATTTTGAACTTAAGCCATTCCCGCCAAGCAAGAGCTCTGCCGACACAGGCGGCATTTCGAGTGTAACTTGAACAATTAACAGAAAATTGTCCCTCGTCAAAAATGCCGAGAAAGAGACTTCGAAGCGACTCACAGATAATGCGGACCCAGACCGAAAGGAGGGGCCTGTTGACATGCTGTCACTGTTAGAATTGGCTGACTGCCAAGGATCACATGCTGGCAGGCAAGAAGTTGATGTCATGTACTCCCCGCTGTGAACGGAGTCTTCCCCCGAGGACGCGCTAACTCCCCAGCTCCGATGTCGAGAAGATGCATCCACTGCTTTTGCCACTACAGCATGCCACCTGTGATCCGATGAAATGGGACGGTGGCAATGAGTTCAAAATGGATTTACATAAGGCCGACACCCAACCCATGGAATCTTAATCTTGATTCTATACCACCGCGTTCTCGGGCCGTGGCTGCGTCTAGGAAGTTGCGCACCAAAAGGTATAAAGCTAACGTTCAACGTTCACCCATGCCAGCTATAGTACACCCACACTTTGTGCTGCCGCATGGATGTCAGGCTTGCACTTGAAAAGCTCTCTCAACAGGCGTCTTTACTATGTATCGAGGTCCTCAATGGGAGGATCAAACGAAACCCAATCTCTCAGCGCCCACTCACCAAAGACACTGCAGACATATACCAAGGGATCTTACTTCCAGAGGGAACAAAGGTGGCTGTGAAAACTATCCACGCCGGTCCTCCTTCTAGTCAAGAAGCCATTGAGGTCTGCATATCTGTCGTATCTGCGGCTCGTACTCACCGCTTTGTAGCGTGTTGTACGGGAAATACACACCTGGTCAAAACTCCGCCACGAAAACATTCTACCTCTACTCGGGATAACCACCGATTTCAGCCTCACTGTTTCATTGATCTTCCATTCGAGAAAGAAAGGGATTGCAATTCACTATGTGCGGGATTGTTCCATCGATCCACGACCTTTGGTAAGTTAGGAGTGCCGTGCGACGGCTGGGGTGCAACCTACACCTGATGCAGCTTGTAGGAGTCGCGCAAGGCCTACACTACTTGCACAATCACGAGTCGGGGACGATCTGTCATGGTGATTTACGAGGCGTAAGTTCCCTTCTCTCGATCCTTACCGGTCTCTTCGACATATTTTTTGATTCAGTACAATGTCCTTGTAGCTGATGATGGTCGTGCCCTTTTGACTGATTTCGGGTTTTCTTCCCTGATCAATTCATCCTTTACTTTGCCTGTTGGAACACACCACATGGGGTCGGCAAATTGGACCGCTCCAGAAGGCTTTGATGATTTCATGCCTACAGTAAAGCAAGACGTTTGGGCCTATGGGATGACGGCAATGGTTCGTTTGTGCCCCACTGCATTCTCGCATCCTCGCATGGACTCATGCTTTATAGGAACTCTTTACCCGAAAACCACCTTTTCATGATATACGAACTATTACCGGCATTATGCGCCGCATTATGAGCGACCCACCAATCAGCAGGCCAAGTGATGAATCTACTTGTTCTCGCTTGACAGATGAATGGTGGGGAATATGTACTTCGTGTTGGAGTAGTTCTCCGTCAGAACGTCCTGACGTTGCAGATATCCTTGGCATGGTCAATAAACGATGAGGAATGACTATAGTACCTGTGTATTATCCCCTTCCACGTAGTCGGCGTCATCAGTCTCCGGCTTAATTAGGCGTGTGGTAAAAAAAACCCTTGTAAGTTGCAGTAATCGTGCCACAGATTCATATGTACCCTTTGACATTCTGCTTGCTACCCTTTAGCTGGGGTTCTGCAGTGCCGATGACAGCGTACTCGAATTCGTAAACTTGGGGATGCAGTGATTTCAGCTTCGGACTAGGCAGGTTATCACTTTCGTTCAACATGTAGCCCCTAACTTACGTGATGCATATCTAATAGACCCCCCAAAGAACGCGCATTTGGTTGACATGCGCAGTCGTGACCACAGGGTCAAGCACGAGGATTTGTCGGAAAACCGTCCGTGTCGGAACATGCACATATAACCAAGGAGCAGCCCTGGCGCTCCTCAGTCGAGAGTTTTGAAAGGGCTGTGAGAAGATTATCATCATAGGCCAACATGACAACTGACAGCAACACGTGTACCCTTGTTCGCTTGCCACTACCCTCGACGACCACGAACAGCAATCCTCCACCTAGAAGCTGATTGGAGGTTTGATTATCTGTCTTCATTTGCATCAGAAACCTTTGAACATTCCCGTTGCATTGTGAACTCCGGCCCGTACGCTTCTTCCGGTTTGATTTTGTGGTAAGTTAAAAATGTTGACCGTGCACTTAGATGGAACCAGAATGCGCCTAATTGACGTAAATGCCTTTCTGGAACGGGAGAAGTGCATGGAGGAGGGGTGGTGGTGGTGGCAAATCAACCTTCAAACTGAGGTCCTGAAGTTCTACGACGCGCAAACTTTAGAATATGCGATACTGTCACATCGCTGGGGAGATGAGGTGGATTACAAGGAGATGGTTAAGCTGACCGGGTTGAAGAAGGGAGAAAGAGACAGGATCCGGAGACGTGGCGGGTACCAGAAGATTTTGAACAGCTGCAAGCAGGCTGCCAACAACTGCATCAAGTGGTTGTGGGTTGATACTTGCTGTATCGATAAGAAGAGCAGCTCGGAATTGTCGGAAGCCATAAACTCGATGTACCAATGGTATGAAAACTCGAAGATATGCTATGCTTACCTCCACGACTTCGATGGCAAGTCTCTTCCTACAGAACCCGACAACACACGATTTCCCAATTCCAACGGCTGGCCAGAGTGGTTCTCTCGCGGATGGACTCTACAAGAGCTGATAGCTCCAGTAAAGCTTCAGTTCGTCAATGCACGTTGGCAACCCATTGGCGACAAAGAAAGCCACGCAAGCGATCTATGCAAAATCACGCGGGTTCCAGAGGCCGTCTTCAGAGATGGCCTGACCTCGAACCGTCCATGCATGGCTCAAATCATGTCGTGGGCTGCAGACCGGAAGACGACACGAGTCGAGGACCAAGCTTATTCATTGCTGGGGCTGCTGGACGTGAATATGCCAATGTTATACGGGGAGGGCAAGAAAGCATTTCAGCGTCTCCAGCTGGAAATCATCCGCAAGTCGAATGATCAGAGCATCCTTGCCTGGGATCCCAATGGAAGGATTCAGTGGACTGGTACTAGCGTCCTGGCAGACGACCCCAGCTACTTTCGGGATTGTCACGACATCGAGAAAATGGAACCCCACGAATACATGATTCATCTCCAAGAAAGTCTCCCAGAAGCGGAAGCTCACTCGTTCACAGTTGCAGACGAACGATTGGGCACATTTTCTGTCACCAACCGTGGAATTCAAATATGGCTTGCTATCACACCTCTCGACGGCTGTTCATCGGTCTTCTTCCGTGCCGGACTGGCATGCCGCAGAAATTGGGACTGGAGGCCGGTGACTATCGATTTAGCATTTTGGGGATCCAACTACTGGCGATATCCTCGAACAACTAGAGCCCCAAAGACATTTACTCAACTCGAGAAGCTCTATCTCAGTTATGAATTCGAGGAGTACCCCGATTCCATGTTCGAAGGCCTCGATAAGATCCATAGTACTTTGATCTCTCGCGGTTTCGCTTACTGTGGCTCTTTCCCATGCACGATCCCAGACAACAAGGACTCCATTACGCTATCCGGCATCAATGAAGTTCGTATCGCAGTCTACGACAAGGAGTATTCCAGTCCTAGGGTGTTCTTTGCAGTCGTATTTGGTTACTCGTTTGGCAGCGAATGGTTGCGTGTCGCTCAGGACGAGCATGATGGGGAGACTTGGAAAGAATATGCCGAGAAGGTGTATAACCAAATATCCGTGGCAGGCCTACACCATACAGCTCATTCAACTCGAGATTCTCCGCACATCCATCTCATTTGGCCGGAATGGTGTGGTTGGGCTGTGAAGCTCACTGGCGCCAAATTGGAAAGATCAAGTAAATCCGCCTCCCGCAAGGTTATCATTGAGCTTTTCCAATGTACGGATGAAGATTGCGATGCACAACGTGGTTGGGGTGTTAGTATGTCCCTTTGTCGTCAGCATGCGTGCGCTCATTGGCAAATATTTCTGCCATTGCCAGGCTATCAAGGGGAATAGTGACATAATTCGATTATTAGCAAAGATGACCAAACGCACCCCTGATCTCAGTGGTCAGGTTCATTGTGATGATCGTAATGCGACCGAATTACGAGTGTGGGGACAGCCATACCAGGGCATTCGGGCCCCGGACGGAACACCCGTCCAACTAAAGGGCATCGGATTTTCCAACAATAACAGTATCGAGGTGCCTCCAGATTCCTGATCCCTTCCTGCTGTTGACGTTTGTTTTAGCGTTCGTTCACCGAGCCGCTCATATGGTCGCTACTTCAACACCCAAATATCCATCCGTTCTTGGGAATTGTGACGACTTTTGACAACACGGTGTCTACCGTGGCGGAATGGATAGGTCGCGGGAATGCGTTCGATTACGTGCGCAATACCAACGTTGACCCTGGCTTTCTGGTGTGTTTAAGTGTACAGTATCTATTTGTACTAACTGTATTTGCTGTTCAGCTGCTCGGACTCGCCTATGCACTAGAGTACCTTCACAAACACCCGTTGGGCCCGATTGTCCATGGGGATGTGCAGGGGGTAAAGTGTTTATATTATTCCTATTGATGTACTTAGGCTTGTGCCACAGAGAAACGTCCTCGTTGCCGATGACGGGCACGCTTTGCTTACCAACTTCAGTTGCTCTGCCATGCCTTCGATTGATACAACTACATCTCCAGGTGGAGACATCAGATGGATGGCGCCAGAGCGTATTTTGGGCGGTGGCAAGGTAACTGTAAAGGGTGATGTCTGGGCATTTGGGATGACCATGTTGGTGTGTTCACCCCGCAATGACTTTCCATATTTTTCATACTAACAAAGTTATCCAGGAATTATTCTCTGGGAAACCCCCTTTCGGCGATCCAACAGGCATGATGCAGATTGTGGTCCGTATCACGCAGGGACCACTACCATTGCGACCCACTCATATGGCTGACGATTGGTGGGACCTGTGCACTTCTTGCTGGAAGCGGCAACCGGCATCCCGTCCTACCATGTCAACTCTTGTCCAACAAATCGAGGAGGTTGGTGTACTGATACTTTGGTGTGATACTTTGGTGAACAGTTGTAACAGCTACTTGATTGATTCTCACCGCCTCACGTTGTGGAGAGAGAACAAAGGTTAGGTCACTCAATGATGGTGACTAGTGAGGATTACGGACGAGGACGACAAAGATCTCTAAGTATGACGCCGCCATCTGATTCAGTCTTTCTATCATAGCTACAGTCTTGTTCTTTGACTAGATGCTGAACTTTGTGCGCAGCGGTGTTATTAGCATCATTGATTCCAGCGTGTATAGGTTGAACAAGCCGTATTACCTACAATGGGAAGAGAAATTTTTCATTTGTAAACTTATGTGCAGGGCTGTGAAGAAAGAAACCATATCTCACGAGCATGGAGGAGATGAGGACCAAGATAAAAAGATTTCCGTCATTGACCAGTGGCTTACGTAATCAGCGCTTTAGCGCCTCTAGTATGTTGTGTTCTTTCATATCTTCTTACCAGGACCGTGTCTGTACAATCGCAGGATTGGTACTTGATGCTATCAGGACAATCTGACCAGATTTCTTCGTCCCAAAATCAAAATGTATGTATACGTGTCTTTGTCGAACGTACTAAACCAACTCCCATTGACATCAATCTGACTGCTTGTTGCTAAGGTCGTTGTCACAGAGCTGCAGAGTGTAGTAGATCAGCGATTCACCTCGCTCAACCTTGGAGAACGGATTTCTCGAGACGTATCAAAGCGCGTCGGATCTGGCAGTTATGGCCTCGTATACGAGGGGACTTTGTACCCACAGCAACTAAAGGTAGCAGTGAAGGTTGTTCGTTACGGTGACAAGAATGATCTTCCTGTGCTCAAGGTCAGGAGTGTATTAACTCAATGTCCGACAATTTATGTCTCATGATAATGTATCAGAGATTGCTCGCAGAAGTCTATATTTGGTCCAAACTTGCACACGAAAACATTCTTGAATTGCTCGGAATTACGACTGCATTTGACCATACAATCTCCATTGTGTCTCCGTTGATGCCAAGAGGGAACGCATTCGATTTCGTACAGGACGTAGACAACGATCCTCGTCCCCTGGTATGCTCCATGATCCTGCGCTCATGGTGCATCTAAGCATTTTGTCTAGATCCTAGGAATCGCAAATGGGCTGCATTACCTCCATGTGCATGAGCTTGGTCCTATTATACATGGAGATATCAAAGGCGTGGGTAGATTTGTTTCTATGCCATATGCTTTATTCCAGATATCCTCATAACAGTCCAACGTGTTGATCTCTGATGACGGCCACGCACTCCTCACCGACTTTGGTACCTCCCATCTTGCCGCAACTTCGTTTAGCATTACTCGAGAACAGCACCCAGGGGGGACCTTGGATTGGATGGCGCCTGAATATCTAGACACAGACCAGTTAACGATGACCACCGCAGGCGACATATGGGCCTTTGGAATGACAGCACTAGTGAGAAAAACGCCCACTTTTCAACTGATGACGTTAATTTCTATATTTGCAGGAGTTGTTTACCAGAAAGCGCCCATTTGATCATCTGAAGAACAGGGCCATGATCATGTATCACATTTTATTAAAAGAACGTGAACGTCCTAGCGATGAGATAGTCTACTCTCGCCTCACGGATGGGTGGTGGAACTTGTGCTTGTCATGCTGGCATCGTGACCCATTGCTGCGTCCTTCGATGTCAGATCTTGTTAAGAACACCAGGGCTTTACAGGTATGCTGCGAAGCCTCCAATCCTAAGTATTTGACTGAAAATATTCCTTACACTCAGACTATATCTAAAATTGACGCCAGCCCGCTTCCTTGTGAGGTGTGTATCTTATTTTTGCGGCTGATGCCCATACTTACCTCCGCCCTTAGACAGTCCTACGCAGACATGCTAATCAAGAATCGACAGATGATGACACCAGCCCTACTTCGGAAGACCTCAGGAGGACACTCAAAGAACTCGCCCGACGTGCAATGCGATATTCCATCCTTCTCGATGGGCGAGTGTCCAATAACAATACAACCTTGAGACGTGGAGGGTATGCTACTGTTCGCAGGGGCACTCTATCCCCAGAGCCAAAAGTGGCTATCGCAGCCACTGGTGAAGAAAAGGACACAATGGTACAGCGTCCCTCTAATATGGAGGAATCAAAGGTGGCTATCAAGACTCCACTTAGCAGTTCTCTCGGAGACCTGGAAACCATCAAGGTATTTCAGTCATCCCACATTGGCTCGCTCTGATTTCGGGGCAGCGTTTTCTCAGGGAAGCACATATATGGTCAAAGCTTCGTCACCATCATATCCTCCCATTCCTGGGAATCACGACCGACTTCGATTTGACAGTGTCAATCGTCTCTCCATGGATGGACAAAGGAAACGCACATGATTATGTACAAGATACCACGATCGACCCTCGCCCTTTGGTAAGTTGAAATGACATGAAGGGATTGACGGCTGTATGTTGTTTAGATCCGTGGGATTGCACAAGGACTATGTTATCTGCATAACTACCCCTCAGGGCCCATAATTCATGGAAACCTGAAAGGTGTAAGTGTATTCCTCCAGTAGTCGGCCGTATTCATCCATAATATTATAGGCCAACATATTAATATCTGACGACGGCGGGGCACTACTTCATGATTTTGGACATTCACTATTACTGAATTCTTCATTTAGCCTGACCATCTCTGGCCCTCACGGAGGGACACCAAACTGGATGGCACCGGAAGTATTTGCGAAATTCGATGTATCAACCGAAGCGGATGTATGGGCATTTGGGATGACATGCCTGGTATGTTGCTGCGTTGTTCACCCCCGTCCAGTTTTAATCTACGTAGGAACTGTTTGTGCGGAGGATTCCTTTCCATGATGCCCGGAACGTGGTAGGTGTCACGCAGAGAATTTTCCAAGGACCGCCAGACCGTCCGAGTAAAGAGGAGACGCGTTCTCGTATGACAAACCGGTGGTGGGATATGTGTTTCTCGTGCTGGAACCGTGACCCTTCATTACGACCAACGATGTTGCATATCGTCCAGACAATTGAGAAAGTGGTATGTTCCTCATATTTTGTGTTCTTCATTATCAAACAAATTGTGCAGAAGATGCGTTCTGGCGTGACAACGCATGTAAGCCATCGTTCTGAGTTGGAGTAATCCACGTCCATAATAGCCTACACTAGGGTAAGACCAAAGGGAACCTAATGTTGACACTCGAAGAATTCGCTGAGAAGGCATCGTCGTACATGGTACAGATTGGGCAAGGTGGAGTAACACCAAGTCGCGATCAGCCTTCCAGCATCATCCTCAACGGACGGGTGTCCAGAGACAATAATATCTTTTTACGTGGAGGGTATGCTACTGTGTGTTCAGGGACACTGTACCCGAAGGAAAAAGCGGCTGCATCAGCAACTGTAGGGAGTAGGCTTCTAGATGAAGAACAGGCTATGAAGATAAAGGTACTCATGCTCCATTGTTCAGCCTCCCTCTAATGTACGGGCAAAGAAGGTGGCCATAAAGACTCCTCACGGTGGTCCTCCAGGAGATATAGAAACTATCCAGGTACGTTGAATCATCACAGTTTCGCTTGCTCTAATTCTTGGACAGCACTTTCTCAGGAAATTACACTTATGGTGGACTGTCCGTCACGAACATATCATCCCACTTCTAGGCATTACAACTGACTTCGAACGGACTGTGTCAATCGTAACTCCATGGATGGCGAAAGGAAACGCTCACAATTATGTGCAGGATCAGGCTATCGATCCTCGTCCTTTGGTAAGACGAATGTCTCAAAAGAGATCGACAGGGGTGAACTATTGTTTAGATACTTGGAATTGCGCGGGGATTACACTACCTTCATAATCACTCTTCTGGTTCAATAATCCATGGTGATATGAAAGGTGTAAGTCTGTTTACATGAACGCTGCACTTGATGGAACGTTGTTGCAGGTCAATGTGGTAATTTCCGAAGACGGCCGAGCGCTCCTCCTTGACTTTGGTTTCTCCTCCCTCATTAACTCTTCGTTCACGTTAACCATCTCGGCTCCGCTCAAGGATATCCTAAACTGGGTGGCACCAGAAATACTTGACAATGGCTACGGATCAGCAGAAGCGGACGTGTGGGCTTTTGGAATGACGGCCTTGGTACGTTTCGTTCGCTTGTTGCAGTGAAGTCGAGTTGAGTCTGTGTGGCAGGAATTGTTTACGCGGAGAATTCCTTTCCACGATCGCCAAACTATCAAGAGCCTTTTTACCAGAATTCGACAAGGACCACCCGATCGCCCGAGTGACGAGGAAACATGTTCTCGTCTGACGAACCAGTGGTGGGATATGTGTTCCTCGTGCTGGAACCGCGACCCCTCCTTGCGACCTACCATGTCAGATATCGTCAGAACTATTAAAAGAATGGTATACTCCTAGCTTGTTTTATATTTCCCATTATCGACTAATTCATGCAGATAGATTCTGACTTGACGATGCATGTGAGTTATCCTTCGGTTCTGAAAGATAACAGATATAACCTTCAATAGAATGAAACTACAATGGACCCAACATTTGCGCTTCAAGAGCTTGCATCTTCCTATGACATGCACCTCAATGAGCAAGTTGACCGAGACGAGAGAACACCGATCCACGGTAATACAGCCATCATATACCGGGGCAAGCTACACCAGGGCGGTATATGGACCAGGGTGGCCGCTCTGTGTTGTCTTCGTCGTTGCATGGCAACAAATGTGGCAGTGAAAACCATTCGTAGTCGTCCTCCGCGCAACATGGACGTCGTTAAAGTTTGATATATCATTGCTTCTTTGTGAATAGGTCTGACTACTGTTCAGCATATCATCGGAGAAGTGCATGTCTGGACCACCCTGCGCCATGAGAACATTCTTCCACTGTTCGGGATTACTACAAAGTTTGATGGCACGGTGTCACTGGTGTCCGAATGGATGAAGATGGGGAATGCACACGAATATGTGCAAAATTGTGATGTTGATCCTAGCCCTCTGGTATACAGGAGATTGTGCTTCTTTCCCGTTGTAACGCTAATATTCACTCTATTTAGCTCCTAGGGGTTGCAAATGGATTGTGTTTCCTTCATACACTTGCCCCACGTCCCATATTTCACGGCTCGCTGAAAGGCGTATGTTAAGTTTTCGATTCACAGACGATGGCTTAACTGACCCGTGTAATAGTCAAATGTGCTGATATCCTATCGTGGTGAAGCGCTCCTTTCGGACTTCGGACTGTCTAGTCTTCTTGAGTCTTCCTTCCCGATCACTGTCGAAGTTTCCAGTGTAGGAACAATTAATTGGAGATCCCCCGAACATCTTGATGTACCAAGAGGGTCTGCTGCGGGAGATGTGTGGGCATTTGGGATGACAGCCCTGGTACGCCGAGGTTTCCTTCCCATTCGACTGCCGACACTGAAGGAATCCGTAGGAACTATTCACTCGAGCGTTTCCGTTCCATTCAATTTGGAATTCAAAAGAGCTTGAACAACGCATCACACTGGGACCGCCTGACCGTCCCAGTGATGAGATTACTTGTCAACGGTTGACAGATGGGTGGTGGAAAATATGCTCGTGGTGCTGGCAGTGCGATCCATCGTTACGTCCTTCGATTGAAGAGGTCCTTCGGATGATTGAAGACGAACTACTGGAGTCTCTGCGGCGCGATGGGGACAGCTTCCGGAGGCTCCTCATGGAAAAGATGCGAGAACGGGCTTGAACATGAAACCTAGGTGATAAGTAATCCGTACGCAGAGTGCACAACCATATACCCTGTTGGTGACCCTTGTAGCTTTTTGTTAGAATGATTTGGGATGTGACTCCCTTGTGTGCCCCACCCCACCTTCAACTGTACCACTGTTTGTCGCGACTGAAACGTTTCGGCACTTAACCATGATATGCTGGACTCGAGGTGTGTGTGTGTGTGTGTGGGGGGGGGGGGGGGGGGGAAGAGTTGCGATGTTCAGATATGCTAACAGACTAACTGCGAATCCCAGGGAAACAGTTGTATGAATGCTCCCGAAACTCATAAAAACCAGTACAGTTGAAATCCGAGGAATCAAGCTCCATGCTCGTTGCAGTGCTACATATGAGATCTCTGGTCACCTTGCTATACGTCAAAACGAAGCCCTGCCACTAGAGTCATCGTTAGTCCTCGCTGGCTTGCTGCTGCCGTTGTTCCTCAGTGCCCAATCGCGTCCTATCACTGTGCAACAAGAGCATATTGACCATACACGTCACCGATAGCTGATGCAAAGGGACTGGAAATTGTCTATATGATAAGGACTGAGTGTGGGAGTCAGGTACCTGAGGACAGGCTAGTCGTACCATATTGACATGTACACTACAGAGACGGAGAGCAAACAGGACGAGGTGACAATCTACACAACCCAATACCGCGAGAACAAGAATGGGAGAGTCTGAGAAGGGAGCTGGGGGTTGGTACCCGGGAGGTGTAGAGACCGACGCGGGGACAGTGGTGGATGGGGCCTGGACAGTAACATTGTTCAGGTCCTCATTAACGTGATGGTTGGCATCCCATCCTGCCTGTGACAAGGGGGCTCTAAGCGCTGGTGAGTCTCTGTCGGGGACTAGGTTGCGCGACTGCGGTGTGCCAGGGAGAGGGGACGCAGATGACGGTGTAATTACTTGTGGAGTCATAGATGCTGCTGTACCTGGAGCTGGATTAACATAAGATGCGGTGGGACTCGAACGAGGTGACGCCTGATACGGTGCTGTTGACGTCTGCACCCTTAGCTGGGCTACCTTCTGTTTCAGCGTTACAATATCTGAATCTCGCTTACGGTCCCTCTCCAGGTCTTCTTTACTGCGTTGGAGCCTCGCCAGCGTTACATCTGCCACTGCCAGTCTCCCCAGGTTTTGTACCCTTCTTGTAGGTGATCGCGCAAAATCGTTGGAGCCGTCTCGATCGCATAGTTCGATGAGCGACCCATCCGCGTTTCCCATACTCAACGCTAGTTTCATCACCCGCTCCGCCCAGATGTTCTGCCCGTAATCTTCCACTCGTCCCTCTTGTATCAACTTTCCACGTCTTCTTCTTTCAAGCCCTGATCCTTAATCCGTGCCCTCTGCTCAACCCTCGACAGCTTTGGTCGCTTGGCTGATGACCACCGTTTCAAGAACGCCGTTCTGATCACTGCTAAGGAGGTGTGTTCTGCTGCTGGTAACGCACCGAACCACTCATCTGCCGCAGTATCTCCCCAGGTGCCAGCTGCATCTGGAACCGCTGCACTTTGGTTGTTTCGGGCCACGGGTCTGGGAGTGTTAACTGAAACTGGGCGGTTCAACCAATGCGCCGGCTCGTCATTATCGCTCTTATAGCTACCGTGGAAGAGAGGTAGGATCTTGTAGACGTAGACTGGGGGGTAGTTCCGACTGCGGTGTGTCTGTTGCCCCGTTGCGCCTGCAACCGCTGGGGAATTCGTGGCAACTCTGCTAAATTTCAAATTTCAACTCCGAATGATAAGATTGGGTACTTGATTACTAGTTTTGGAAATTTGGATTCATGTGGACATATCAACCACGCTCTTACAAGTGCTTTTTCGTCCACCTGGGTCTACAAAATTTGACATACCTGACAGACGGCCGTTTAACGTTGAACTCCGGGTAGGAAGAAGATGCAGTGTTTGGGTATGTCTCTGACCTTGCTCATACTTGCACTGGACTAAACTTTTGTCGTCAAACCGCCACACCGCGTCCATACTACCAATTCACTACCAATGACATCGATAGTCTATGCCTTCCTTCTCGTCCCTGTTTTCTTCACAATCGAATGCACGCGTTTTGTGCACCTTGCCGTCCTTGCCGCCGCGTCTCCTCCGCCTGCGTGGATACCCACACCTATCTTGCTCCTAGCTCGCGCTGTGGGGAGCGCAATTGGATGGACTGTATGGGCACTCTGTGCATGGGTCCTATGGGTGCCTGTTTGTGCTTTGCTGTGGTTGTGTGGAATTGGGAGGGATGGGGCATACAGGCGAGGTGAGTCCCCCTCGATGACTTATCGCGAGATGTATGGATAGTAGGCTGATGGACACTGTGATGCAGCTTCTGCGGCTGCGACGGCGAGATGGTACGAATCGAGAAAACACCGTCAGAAGGAAGAGACTCAGAGGTCTGTGAAGTTGTTGTGGTATCGGCAGTAAGCGCTGGTAGTTGAAGTTGGTGCGTGATGTCGGTATCATGCACTTCCACGAAAGTACTCATTTATCTCCCTTTCAGAAGATGAAAAGTGTACCATTAGAGGACTTGCAAACTCTCCCGCGTTTCTTGCTATCTATTTTTGTATGTAGATTTTTTGTTTTGTTTTATTGGTCATGTTGTTGTAGTGTCTCGTACTGACTTGTGTGTGTGTTGCTGGGTCGAGGCTCGTTAACCTGTACATACGGATGTGTGTACTAGATGTTTCAGCTAGAAATATTCCCATTGGCTCGCCCAGGTGCATATGATACGCATGTCCGCGTTACTTGGTAAGCAAATATGAAGGCACGCATGTCGAGATCTGAGACTTGGCATATGTAAACTCTGGTACTTAGACGAAGATTAGTGGACATGTCCGCATGGCATAATTGTTGTCGACTTGATGTTGTACTGAGTCGTTAGGTTTCCACCTGCTCCGTCCTGATTGTGCTGCTAAGACTGACCAATGTAGTATTCAGCATCAGAACATATTCTGAAAAAGTCGCCACACATCCGGGTTCCCTCTGAGCCACAGACCTACAAAATGCTCCTGCGCAACTCTGCGGGCAATTTCTCCAATTGACGGACGCAGCTGTGGATCGCGTTCCCAGCATGAAGAAAATATTTCCCACCACTTGTCCGTCAAACGAGAACAATCACTGGGCCGCTCAGGTGGTCCTTTTATAATTCCCTGTTTCACATCCTGGATATCGTGGAATGGAAATGATCGAGTGAATAGTTCCTGTAGAGGGGTTTGCGTTAGCACATCGGAAGGAAGTTACCAGCGTACCAGCGCTGTCATCCCAAACGCCCAAACATCGCCTTCAGGAGATCCTTCGAAGTCATCCAGATGCTCGGGGGATGTCCAATTCACAAGCCGCGGGTTAAAAGAGGATCCGAGAAGTTTGGACAGTCCAAAATCTGTAAGGAGGGCTTGGCCACCCTGCGAGATCAAAATATTATGCTACTGCACGTTTGTCATATTGATCAAAGAACAGAGAAGATCCCCACGTACACCTCTGAGATTACCATGACATATAGGATATGGATGGTAACTATGCAAATAACGTAGTCCACTTGCGACGCCTACGAGCTGTGCAGCATGAGCTCATATGTTAAAGATCTACCAGGATAGACATACCAGTGGCACAGGGGAAACGTCATTATTTCTTACATAGTCGTGTGCATTTCCATTCTCCATCCAAAGAGATACTACTGACAATGCATTGTCAAACTTGGTCGTGATCCCGAGTACTGGAAGGATATTGTCGTGGTGCAGTTTGCACCAAGTAGATATATCATTGAGGACTCGCTAGGAAGCGGTCAGGCCCGTTTGCAAAGTAATAAAGTAACAAACCTTGATGTCGTCTGTATCTCCCGGAGGACTATAACGGAGGGTTTTCACTGCAACCTTAGTCCCATTCGCCATCAGGCCTTCAACTGTGTTGCTACCGCTCGTTGAGGCTGTCCCACCTCGTTCGATTGGTTCGATGGTGTATGGTGAGGCAAGGCTAGTAAAATTGTCAAGCGTAGACGACGCCGGTGACATCTATTGGGATTGGTCATGATAATCTTACCAGCAGGAAGCCAAAGAATATACCATAGTTCCGATCTCTTGAATAATATGTGCCATCGTAGGTCGCGATGAGGGGTCATATCGCCAGCATCGGGAGCACATATCCCACCACGTATCGGTCATACGTGAACAAGCATCTTCGGCACTTGGGCGTTCCGGGAGATGTCCTAGTGCGATCGCGACTGAGAGAGTATCGAACGCGTGGCGGTGGAATGGGTTTTGACGTGTAAACAGTTCCTGTGCGGGTTTCCTTTAGCTTCGTGTACACGGAAGGGAAAAGAACATACAAGAGCTGTCATTCCAAATGCCCACGCGTCTGCTTCTGCTGATACGCTTTCAAACTTGAACATTTCCGGCGACATCCAATCGATCATATCTTCTTCTTCATGCTGGCTAACAGGGGTCATACTAGACGTAGAACTGACGATGTCAGAGAAGCCGAAGTCCGTCAGGAGTGCTTGGCCATCGTCCGATATCACAACATTAGCCTGAAACAATACCTTATCAAACAGAGTTATTTACTGAGGAAAGTTAGACCTACACCTTTCAGATGTCCGTGAAGTATTGCGGTTGGCTGGTGGTTATGGAGGTAATTCATCCCTTGCGCAATTCCCTCAATCTGCATAACATATAGATAACATTTCCTTCAATTTTATCCAGCTTACCAGTGGGCGAGGATCAATGGTTTTATCCTGCACATAGTCGCGTGCATTTCCCCTCCATAGAGAAACAACCGATACCGTCTGTTCAAACTCAGTGGTGAGGCCAAGCGGTGCAAGGATGTTATGGTGTTGAAGCTTGGACCAGACGTGGACTTCTCCAAGGAAACGCTACAAGAGATCAGAGATATGTTGAAGTACAACGACCAACGATACCTTGATGCTATCTAAATCACCTGGTAGCTTCCCACGTAGTGTCTTGATGGCGACCTCGAAATTCTCCGCGTCAGAGCGATAATGAACCAAGAATTGGTTAAGTGAACTCACCCTTGTAGATTGCCCAGTTCCAGAAGAATCACCACCAATTCCTTTTGCATAATCTTTCTGATGCAAGTCTCCCGAACGTGTAGTAGCATACCTATTCCGCAAAAGATGATGATTGTCCAAAGATACTAGTCCGTTGAGGTTGAGACAATACTCAGATGCAAGCCGAGCGAGTGCTGTGAGAGGCGCTATGGGGTCCGGTAAACCAGAACTGGCGTTGAGGTCCGTCAGTCTACAGTGACTATTGTAACAGATTGGAAGTTCAACGCTCACTGGGAATGTTCATGGCTCGGATTTACTATCGTTTTCGCCTCCTCCGGTCCTAGGGTTCCCGGGTGAGCAGTTACATCCATCTGCTGTAACGATCGATCGTCCTTAGATGGGCTGCTCTCAACCTGGGCCTGCTCCTCTAGTTTTCGGCTCAGTACGGCTGGCACATAGTCTGGCTGAGCGAATGAATGGTCCTATGTACCAACAACGCAAAGACAAGGGGTTGGAGATATCAGTACGCAGACCATGGAAGTAGACGGGTCATAAAGAACGCGTCTGTGACCGACAACGCAAAACATGAAAGAAACGTACGATTTGGAAGATATGTGAAAGCACCTGCAATATCGTTGGACGTTTTGAGGCATCATGGTTCCAGCATGACAGGAAAATATTCCACCACTGCTCTGTCATACGATAACACGTGTCTGCATCACTTGGGCGATTTGGTGGTCCTTTCATTACCCTAATCACGATGGCGTAGACACCATTACGCACGTCATGGAAAGGATCTTTACGTGTGAATAACTCCTGCACGCATTCCATGTAAGCTCACAATATCTAGTGAGTGGGAGCATACCAGGGCCGTCATTCCTAATGCCCACAGGTCTCCCTGTGTAGATTTCTCACCACCTTCAAGAATTTCTGGCGCCATCCAATGGATAGAACCTCCGGCGTTTGCTGGAGCAGACAAGCTGAACGAAGAATTGGTGATAGATGACAGGCCAAAGTCAGTAAGGAGTGCTCGGCCGTCATCGGATATTAGTACATTGGCCTTCAACAGGATCCAGTCAACAATACGTTTTTGTTATGAAAATACGTACGCCTTTCAGATCTCCGTGGACCACTTCTCCTGAGAAGGTATGCAGGTAACGTAATCCCTCCGCGATGCCCATGATCTAGGGCGAAAACTAAATTGGAATTAGGACATCAAGTGACTCTTAACTCACCAAAGGGCGAGGGTCTCTATTTTTCTCCTGCACGTATTCTCGCGCGTTTCCGTTCTGCATCCATCGGGATACAATTGATATGGTCAGGTCGTACTCAGTTGTAATCCCTATCAGTGGGAGGACATTTTCGTGGCGGAGCTTGGACCACCGATGCACTTCTTTTAGGATGCGCTGCTGAAGTCTCAGAGAATCTGAGTATAAGATGAAAAGTGATCTTACCTTGATAAGTCGTTCTTCGCCTGGGAGTTCACCATGTACAATTTTCATTGCTACTTCCGTTTTTTCCGGAAGCAGCGTGCCCTTATATACGAACGCGAACCCTCCCCGTATAAGCTTACTCCCATCTCGAACAACCCGTCCATTCAAATTAATGCTGTACAGTGTTGCCCGTTTGGCGAAGTCGTCAAGGCTTTGTCGTGGATCCAAGTCCATGAAGTAGTCTCAGTCGAATCACGTTGAAAGATCGGAGAAACCTAGTGATGTCAAGACAGGATGGCAACTTTATATTTCGCCTTTGAAAGCTTCAACACTCGATCTAAACGAGGAATATCAGGGGTTATCGATGCATCGAAGATCACCTTGCTTGACAAGGTTCCCTTGCTCGCCTCGTTTTACAAGTTCACTGGACGTGGTAGACGCAAGAGGGATCCTTCGATGGGTGGCAATTCCCCCGTAAGGAAGGTCCGCTGTGGCTCACACACTATTATGTAAGGTTTGTTTAACAACTCCGACAGTCTGCCGCAGACGAGATGGCGACCCCAGAACAACTTCTTCAGGCTATCCCCAATCGTAATGGATATGTCCTTGTCGAACATGCTAGGCCCCCAGGTTCCGACTTTGGTCACTATGGTTCTTCTGCTCCTGCTACTAGTAAATTTGTCCTTGGGGAGCTACAGAGGATACTGAATCAGCCCCGGTTTTCATCTATCGATCTCAGAGACCAGGTTTCTGGGGACTTATCGAAACTCGTCGGTTCCGGTAATTATGGCCTTGTACACGAAGGGACCATGGGTGCAGAACACAAAAGGGTGGCCGTGAAGGTTGTCCGGTATGGTGATAAAAGTGCCCTTCCTGCCCTCGAGGTCAGTCGATTTGTTGCTCTCTTCGTTGTTATGACTTCTGAAAGTGCACCAGAGAGTGCTAAACGAAGTATATGTCTGGTCCAAGCTTAAACACAACAATGTTATTGAATTACTTGGGATCACAACTGCCTTTGATCATACAATATCCATTGTATCTCCCCTGATGTCCCACGGGAATGCTTTTGATTACGTGCAAAACCCGGATGTCGATCCTCGTCCCTTGGTATGTTGTAGGATATCTCCCATGTGTTGCGCATCTCAGCATGTCATTTAGATCCTGGGGATCGCAAATGGACTGCATTACCTCCATACGCATGAGGAAGGAACCATTATACATGGAGATATCAAGGGCGTGGGTGCACTTGTTCTTGAATCAGATATGCCATTCCAAATATCCTCATAACAGCCAAACGTGTTGATCTCCAATGATGGACATGCGCTCCTTACCGACTTCGGTTTCTCCCATCTTGCCAATGCATCGTTTAGTCTAGCTGTTGAACAACACCCAGGAGGCACCCCTGATTGGATGCCCCCTGAATACCTGGATGCAGATCAATGTGTGATGACCACTGCAGGCGACGTGTGGTCTTTTGGAATGACGGCGCTGGTCAGTCACTTAAACATTTTCTGGTTATTGCCCCAATAGTCTGCACAGGAATTATTTACTAGGAAGCGCCCGTTCCATCGTATCAAGCACCGTGAGACGATAATGTACCATATTTTATCGAAAGACTATGAACGCCCCAGCCCTGAGGTTGTTTGGTTTCGCATGACTGACGAGTGGTGGAGTTTGTGTTTGTCGTGTTGGGCCCGTAAACCGTCGGAACGCTCTTCAATGTCAATAATCATCGAGAAGATCAGAAGTCTACAGGTACGTGATTGTCGTGCAGTTCCAAAATTTAGCAATCTCTGACCCACACGTCATTTTGTTTAGGCGACACCCGTAGTTGCCACCCACGCGTTTCCATCTCAAGTGTGTACCTTCCTTTTGGTGTGCCCCGATCATCCGCCTGCGTCTTACTCACATGCACACGATAGTCCTCACGCGATATCAGTATAGCGTCGGTGTTCGTGAACACAGATACTGGCCATACCCAGCTCCCATTACACGCCACACCTCCTATCCACCCTGGTTTGCTTAACGCCAGGGAGGCACTCATAGAAATCTCCCGACGTGCATCACGTGATGGGATCAACCTTGATGGTCGGATTTCCAAGGACACATCTTATTCTCCTCTTGGGGGGCATACTGTTATTCATTCGGACACTCAGGACAATGTAATTGTGTTAACTGCGGGACGTTGCCCCCCGCAATATCAAAAAGCGATCAAGGTGAATTACTGCACAAATACTTCGTTTCCTTCCATTGCTGAATGACGACAGGCGGCTTTCAAGCCTGCAAGAGGTGGTGTTCCGGGAGACATTGACACCATCAAGGTACTGTCAAGTTTGATTCTGCAGCCTTACCTTAACTTCTGGGCAGCGTTTCCTGAGGGAAGTACATGCCCGGTCAAAACTTTGTCATGCAAATATCATTCCACTACTGGGCATCACCACCCGGTTCGATCAGACGGTATCAGTCATTTCTCCGTGGATGGAGAAGGGAAATGCATTCAATTATGTACAAGATAAAACCGTGGATCCACGCCCTCTGGTGAGCAGATATGACTTGAGATGATTAGAGTGTTGGTGTCTAACTTCTGCGCAGATTGAGGGAATCGCGCATGGGCTGCATTATTTGCATAACTACGAATCGGGTCCAATATGTCACGGAGATTTGAAAGGTGTAGGTTGTGTTAAATTGAATGAATAGTCCTGTTTGACTGGATACTGTGGCAGGTTAATGTGCTAATATCAGAGGATGGTCAAGCGCTCCTGACCAACTTTGGGTTTTCTCCCATATTCATGCCCAGCCAATGTGGAAATGAGGCGATGGTCAATTGGATGTCGTCGCAAATGTTCGGTAGTGGCAAGATATCAGTTGAAGCAGATGTATGGGCATTCGGAATGACAGCCCTTGTATGTTCTTTACCCCTCCACACCCGTGTTATTAAAATAAATTTATACAGGAATTGTTCACATGCAAAAGCCCCTTTGATTACCTTCATGCCAATATCGCCGAAGGGCATCCCCCGAAGCGCCCAAGTGATGCTGATACATGTTCGCGTATGACAGATGTGTGGTGGAATATGTGTTTTGAGTGCTGGAGACCTGACCCCTCGTCGCGACCTACCATGACGCGTATTGTTGACCAGATCCTGAAGATAGTACGCTTCCTTTTTGGTTTGTCATGGATGACATGGTGATGGCCAGTTCATATAGATGTCGTCGCCTGCGCTTCAACAAATTTCCAAGTTTGCATCGTCATATGGCGTCGATGTCGGTGGCCCAATCGAACGAGATGGAGCAGCGGCCATATTTAGTAACAATGCCGTTGTGTATCAAGGGAGGTTGGGCCAAGAAATGGAAACCAAGGTAGCAGTCAAAGTTCTCCTCTACAGTCCTCCACGACTTGTGGACGTCGTCAAGGTTCGATGATCTATTTAGCACTCTCAAGTAAGCTGGCCTGACTGTTGTCTAGCGTGTCCTTGATGATATATCCGCTTGGCGCAAGCTTTGTCACAACAATGTTCTTCCGGTTCTCGGGATCACGGCTAAGTTTGCTAATGCAATATCATTGGTGTCTCTTTGGATAGAAAGAGGAAACGCACACGACTATGTGCAAAATAACGAAATTTCCCCTGTCCCGCTGGTGCGTCTACCACTTGAGTTCCTGGCAGCCTTTTTTTAAATCATACCACACAGCTTCTAGGAATCGCAAGTGGACTACGTTACCTGCATGCTCACCACCCTCGCCCTATATATCATGGTAACCTGAGAGGCGTAGGTATACAACCATCTGATGCTTGGATTGATATGACAAAGATTTGTAATAGCATAATGCCCTGATCTCGCACGACGGCCAAGCCCTCCTTACCGACACTGGACTGTCCCCGCTTCTTGAATCCTCGTTTATCCCAATAAACAGCGCCCCTCACCTGCAGACTGTGAATTGGACTTCACCTGAGCACCTGGTAGACTTTAAGGGATCTGCTAAAGGCGATGTGTGGGCATTCGGGATGACAGCACTGGTATGCTGGCTATCACCATTTGCCAGTACCGCTGACGCAAAGCATCTATGCAGGAGCTGTTCACTCGCTCATTTCCATTCGACGACATCAAGTATTCAACACAATTGAAACAACGGATTGCGCAAGGACCACCTGAGCGTCCCACTGGCAAAGCCATCTGTTCTCGTTTGACGGATCGTTGGTGGAACGTATTTTCTTCGTGCTGGGAACGCGACCCATGGATACGTCCGTCGATGGAAGAAGTTGCTCGCAGAGTTGCAGAAGAACAGTTCCAAATTCTGTGGGATAGAGACGACTCGCACATGTTGCAGCTTCTTCAGCAGGTGGCTTGATGAACACTGAGCATCTTAACCTGCAGATGTAGTACGGTTGGCACGATAGCAGAGACACCTTGCCGACTGCGTGGCGTAATTCCTGACACACTGGACATTCAATATGATTTGCATGCTTCCAATTGTTGAAGGCAACGAAACTTGTCCGAGTTCATTAACCACTACCTTGCTACAAAAACAGTATTTCAACACTTTCATAGACGGTTGTGAAGCCACAGGATGCGCACCAAATTCGAGGTGAGTGTTTCGAGTTCCAATATGGAACAAGGCCGTTGGCACAGCAAGCACCCTGTTTACGAGTACGGGAGCCTCGTCACAAAGTACTGTATGCCGCACATGAAAGTGCTCACTGCACACTGCCCAGCTGTATTGAATCGGAGCATAAAATCACCAGATCCGCGAATAACCAAAGATTCGATGTCGGAAGACAATCATCGTTCCCTCTCCTCGGACTTGGATCTGGGTGACCTTGTAAACGAGGTGATAGAGTTCTTGTTGTCTTGGTCGGGTCATACCTAACCTCTACTCACTATGATTTACTCACAAAATACAGTCCAAGTCATCTTCTATCATGAGTGCTACCGTGGTTTTTTCTATCGCGGAGATCGTTCGCATGATCTGTGCCTTTCTAGAGGATGACAAGCAGTCTTTGTTCAGTCTCGTCTGTTGCAACAGAGCTGCATCAGAGACCGCACTTGATGTGTTATGGGCCAAGTTGGATTCTATCGAACCTTTTATCCCTTTCATCCCAGGTAGGCTCCTGGAAGCGTGCAGTGTGAGTACGAAGTGCGGCTCTGAGCCTGGTATCCGAGAACTGACCTGCTCGACCGAGGCAGGACATAGATATCAATGCAGAAGCATTCTTTCAATTGCCGTGCCCTCCTGCCGAGGAATGGAAATCATTCGACAAATACGCATGCAGAGTCAAGGACCTGCATTCAGCTGACCCTAATGAGGCATGGGTAGACGGCACGAGGCTTATCTATCCCAGATTGGCTGCCCTACGTGCTAGGGATGGTTTCGATCTGTTCCCCAACCTGCGTTCTATCCTCTGCTTCCTCTCAGAGCCGGGATTACACGATAAGAAGCTACTTCCCTCGAACCTCCGGTCGCTCACATCGTTTACGAGGAACTACGGAATGGATGCAGACGGTCACACGAATACCCTGATACAGATGGCCTCCCACACTCCTTTCCTGGAACAACTTCATCTACGTGGAGTATTCCATTTCCCCGTTACCGAACAAATTCAACCGTTGAGACTTGCATGTCTCCGAGAAGTTGACCTTACTCGAGCTTCCATCTCTTATTGTGACTTCCAGTATCTGTGTAAGGTACTTTGCGAATCACCAGTTGCAACATTCAGTGTACATTTGAGAAAGCCACTTGCGGAGTGGAAATCGGCCTTACCTGTCTTTCCGGTCCTCCGTCGGCTGGTCTTCTGTGGGGATCCAACCATTGCGCATGATTTCCTTGAACGACTTTCAAAATCAACGCTTGCCGACTTCACTATCGAACATGAAGATTGCATGGCAGAACTGAACGCGTACGGATCGCTTCTTGATCTTCTTCACAAACGGTTCTCGGATTCGTTGAAATCCGTGCATATCAATATCGGGGATCCACCGATAAATGCACATCATTTCTTAGCATATACCCTTGTGGCCCTCATTCCTTTGGTGGAAGCAGGCGTCGAGGAACTGCGGTACACCATGTACATCGACGTGTTAGCATTACCTGAGATGCTCCAGCAAGCACTCGACCCTTGTTTGTGGCCGACACTACGAGTGTTCTCGTTCTCCACGCAGTCGCAGAGGCTTTCTCGTCGCCAGTTAGAAGAAAGCAGGAGAATTTGGGCACCGTTTTTCCAGCAGTTTGCGCCAGTTTGGGAGAGTGTCCCAGCTGTTGAAGGTGCTGATTCAGATGTTTAGGGGCGCAAATAGTACTTTCCCCCGTGTCGATTGTCGTCGACTATTCTAGCTGAGGGAAGGTATGTTGTGCTAGGACGTGGCTCCATTAATCGATGAGATGAACAAAGGCATACCCATTTGTGTTGTACAGACAATATTGTAGTACTTACCTGTGGAACAAAGCTGCCGACGAACCTTGTTTACGTGCACGCCCATATATCTCTAAAAACTGACTTAGCACATGTCAAATGACTGTACCATTCACTTGTGAGGTGGTCTCCGAACTATGGCTTTTTCCACAGCGGAGCTTTGTTACGGGCAATTGTGTGAATGTCAAAAAAAGCGTCTACGATTTCCACGTGCATTGGCCTTGTAAAAACAGAGCGGAGTGGGCTCCGAGCATCCGGACGTTTTTCGCGGTGCGGCTGGCCGAACGCGTTTTCTCGCACCTGGGACGGGCACGGTAGGCTCTTCCTAGTTGGGCTAGCTGTTTTGGATATGGACAATGGCGAGAGGATTTCGAAAGCGATGGTGTTAGACCAATGACGGAGGAAATGCGTCGTTGCGACGTAGATGGATAATACTGCTCTGTGGACGATCCAAGATCTTGCTGAGGGGTAGAGGGCGGAGTGTGCCGGACGAGATGGTCGGACTACTGTTGGGAATAGTGCAAGTTGTAGTACATAATTCGTCATAGTACTGGGCGCGTGGTTGATGAAGTACCATGGTGGTTTCACATAGAATTGATCTGATCTTTGGAACGAGGAGTGAACGCGGCCAGGGTACTGGAGGAGGAAAGAATGCCGATGTTGTGACATGCGACGTCGTGTCCTGTAGGTGTGACGTAGTACTGGTAATCATCCGAAACGGCAGTGAAGCCATCGTACACGGCGTGGTGGCAAATTCGATGGGATGAGATGCGGGACTGAGAGATACTGGGTAAATTGGAGTATCGAGCCCAATGACACCGAGGACGCATCGTCCAAATACTGTTGGGTAATGGGGTCGGTGATTGCAGTGCTCGATGACGACGAGGCGTATTGTGATAGAGCACCGACAGGGATGTGCATGTCGTTGACTGTAATCATTGAAAGGCGAGAGAACCACATCGTAGTGCAGTGTAAAATAACAGGGCCAACCAGAACGATACGATGTGGGTATCGCGTAGTCTCCCCAAGGCAGACCAAAGATTCGATGGAAGATGTATAATGCGCCTGAGGTTTGAATTCCGAAGAAAATTGTATCAGGGATTGACTACGAGACAAGTGCCACCAGATGCAGAGCCACGGTCCACGTGGCAAGAGACGACCCGAGCCATTACATAATAATTGTCGCCTCGTCCTCCTCCTGCCCGCGCCCCTCATTGTTTCACTCCTGCGCACTGGCCCACAGTGGTGGTGCATTTGGTAGCTTTGGCATTGGGAGCATTGGTGGAACAAACTGGAGTGGCCCGCCCCCCTGACATACTATTCTGAATCTGGTACGATGCCTTGGAATCACCTTCCGCCGCTACTGGCAGGCGACAACCGCAACAAGGCACATCCACAGGACCTGTTGATGGGCGTGCAAACTGAATTCATTTTGCTGTCATGTAGGGCGTTAAACTCTTGCCATGCTCAGATACTTTCTCCTGCTTGCAGGCTAACATCTTTCCACAGCTCGCTGCAGACGAGGTGGCGACCCCGGAACAACATGACAAGCACCGATTGCCCTTTGCTATCCCCAATCGGAATGGATATGTCCTTGTCAAACGTGCTAGGCCCCCACGTTCCTTTTCTACTGCGGTTCTTCTGCTCTTGCTACTGGTAACTTAGTCCTTGGGGAGCTACGGAGCATAGTGAACCAGCGGTTTTCCTCTATCGATCTCAGATATCAGGCTTCTCGTGACTTATCGAAACTCGTCGGTTTCGGTAATTATGGCCGTGTACACGAAGGGACCACGGGTGCAGAACACAAAAGGGTGACGGTGATACTAAGAGTATTCTTCCTGCCCTCAAGGTCAGTCGTCTATTTGTTGTTATGACTCCTGAAAATGCACCAGAGAGTGCTAGATGGAGTATAGGTCTGGTCTAAGCACAGCAATGTTATTGAATTGCTTGGGATCACAGCTGCTTTTGATCACATGGTTGCCGTTGTGTCTCCCCTGATGTCCCAAGGGCATGCGTTTGATTACGTGCAAAACCCAGATATCGATCCCTGTCCCTTGGTATACTCCCATCTGGTCCTCGCAAATGGACTGCATTACCTCCGTACGTATCAGCAAGGGACCGTTACACATGGAGATAGCAAAGGCGTGGGTACACTTGTTCTTGAATCAGATATTTTATCGCATAACAGCCAAGGTATGGCGGACATGCGCTCCTTACTGACTTCGGTTTCTCTCATCTTGCCAATAATGCATCGTTTAGTCTAGCTGTCGAACAGCACCCAGGAGGCACCCCTGATTGGATATCCCCTGAATACCTGGAAGAGGATCCATGTGCGGCGACCCACTGCAGGCGACGTGTGGTCTTTTAGAATGACGGCGCTGACGGTCAGTTGAATATTCTCTGGTTATTGCCCTAATAGTCTGTACAGGACTTATTTACTAGGAAGCGCTCGTGTCCTGTTTGTGATGCTAGTTACAATGGCGGGGTTTGGTGCTCCAGGTTCCAAGGGACTCGCTGTACGTTACGGTGGTCTTCTCAGTGACCCGAGAATACCACACTAACGGACAGCCTGAGATCCGGTTACTTTTGGAGTTCAAGGTGCAAGCCTAAGGGAACCATACTTCTACGCTAGCGGAGTACTTATATGATGGACGAGGCAACCGTACGTGCATTCAGACTTGGCCGAAATGTCACTCAGTGAGACTGCTCAAGCGCTCACCCATCACACATACATATGTCGCAATCCAATATCTCGTTCCGTATCTCCCAGCTCCGTAGTATAAGTAGTCGCTTTGATGTAAATTTTTCCCTCGGTCTCCTCAATAACAGATTTTAGCCTGGCAATTGTGTATTGAGATCTTAGTGTCCGAGTTGTTGTGACCACCACCACAACTCCAAAGTTACATACTTCTTGCCAATGCACTCACTTATGTTCTTCTAGAATATAACATTCACATCGCATAGTCGTTCCCCTCCACAGCTTTACAATAAAGATGCAGCATACTGTACAGGCCGCATCGCAATAATCTGTTGATATTGGTATAAAAAACCTCTATAAGTACTTCAGATGCATTGGACCACCACATCGCTGGCAGGAAGGCAGAGCCTTGTCACAGAGAAACCTGAGGACAGTGAGAACAGTGGAATTCAGGCATTTAACTAGTAAATGTGAACATGTTCGGAGAGTAGTGGATAACCTATGTAGACATCTAAGGACAACGACAAGGAAAAAAACATGTATGGGGTATGTAGTTACAATGTACTTTACATGGCTATTCTACAAGAACTAGAATACTGTCACGTATGAAAAGGACGGTACGGTCAGGGAGACTTCACTAGACTAAGTCGCGGAAGTAGATCCGATTCTAGTAGTAATATCCGCAGTGCTGGGGCGCACGCTCGGAGTACGATTCCAACATGAAGTACATATTGCCCACCACGCATCTGTCAGACGAGAATTTGTAGACTCTTCAGTGGGCCTGTCTGGTGTATCGCTCATGATACGGGTTATGAGACGTGGTATCGTGTTTATATCATGGAAAGGTGGCTTCCGGGTAAACAGTTCCTGGAAATAATTTTTAATTCAATATAAAGACGAAGAAAGGTAGAATCAAACCAATGCTGTCATTCCGTAAGCCCATATATCACCTTCAACAGTGGGCTTAAAATCTTCGAGACTTTCTGGAGCAATCCAGTTTATGGAGACCATAGAGTGTGTGCCAACAGGCAAAGTAAATGACGAAAGGACAAGGGAGGAAAAGCCAAAATCAGTCAGGAGTGCTTGACCATCATCAGATATGAGGACATTGCACTGCAGCAAGAGTATCATCACGACACATAATAGCGGGGAGAAAGGAAACATACGCCTCGTAAGTCGCCATGACAGATCGCACCAGACTCATGACTGTGCAAGTAGTGTAACCCCTTCGCGATCCCTACGAGCTGCATGTGGCATGGCATCATTTCCCCACTCGGATAGTAGAACCCCGGACTTACCAACGGTCGTGGATCAACAGAATCGTCTTGCACGTAATCAAGCGCATTTCCTTTCTTCCTCCAAGTGGAGACCATCGAGACAGTGAGGCCGAAATCAGTGGTAATTCCCAGAAGTGGCTGAATATTCTCGTGACGTAGTTTCGACCAGGTACATACTTCCCGTAGGACATGCTATACGACGATGAGTGCAAGATGCAAATCTGAGGAGTATGCGAACCTTGATGGATTCTTGACTGGAAGGAGGATCGGCGTGGATGGTTTTCACGGCGACCTTTGTTCCATCTGGGATTAAAGTTCCTTCGTATACATCCGCAGAGTCGCCGGTGAGGGGACGTCGAGTAATATCTCGACTAACCCTCCCGTTGAGAACGACAGTATACGAGGATGCCTGTTGGGATAGCTTTTCAAGTGCAAGCCTCGCGTCCATGAGCACGGTGGTGGCGGCAGAAGCGCTGGATCTGCGTTATTTTTATAGAGTACTGTACGTGCCCTAGCTGAGCCTGCATGCAAGAAACGACAGCTTCCATTTTGCCAGTCCGGTGGCACGTTCAATTCAGGATCTTGAACAGATAAGAGTGGAATGTGAGAAGTCCCTAAGTGGGTCTACACGATGCAGACGGAAAGTCGTGGTTTGATACTGCAGCAACGTTCATTGATAAGGGATGCACCACATGCCAGGGACCAGGGTAGTACGACAAGGGTTTTGGGATATCGGAGCCAAGCCATTCTAAGTTCGAAACCGGAGAAAGCCGTCCGCCGTCCGGACTTTGTCCGGTACTACTGAGCTTTTTGCTTTTTTGTCATGTATTTCTCTGCAGTATCAGTATCGTGTCTCCAACAGTCTGTCTAATCTCATCTCAGCGTGCCCATGTTCATGCCGTCGTCCACTGATATGATCTCCAAGGAAACTACCACATGGTATTGAAAAGTGTAGTTTCATTATGGCCTGTCCTTCCCCAAGCAAGGCTTCTACCGACGCAAGCGGCATTCCGAGTATAACATCGTGCGTAATGTAGAGAACTTGTTGAATGCGCAGCTGAGACAACTCACTGAGTGACTGCTTTAGTAATGGTTCTGGGTCAACTGGGGAGTGTCGTCCTGCTGGGTTCAATTCACAGAACTCGACGTTTCTTACTACCAGAGGGAGGTCACCTAGGAGCGTTGGCGCCTGTGTACAAGAAGAAAACATCCAGTGATTTTATATTCCCTACCGAGAATGACGGGTACGACTGCGTGGAATTGCGTATACTTTTGTTCATCGACCTTTCACGGAGGCAGCGCACACGCTCATTGGCTAGGCTTTGTACTAATCTCTGCTTTGCGATGGCAAGCCCACTCGTCCAAGTTTGTACGCAACTGACAGAAACCAATAGGAAATGCCCCGGTGTGAATGCCAAGCCTTCATGTGTTTCGGGCGCTTGTGGACAAATTTCGGTGTTCTCTACAGGCGATAGTGGGTCGACAACAATTCCAACTGGCGAGCAAGGCTGTCCGGATCCGGCTTGGTCTAGTACTGACACCCTAAGTACGCACTACGTGTGTCTTAATCAATCAGTGTACTTGGCCATCCTACCCTGCTACATCAAGGTCGGCTCCACACCGCATTGTAAGAATGGGCGCCAGTATTCGATATGCCCTCTACCCCGCTTCCTTTGGGTAATCATTGGACAAGCTTGGACTCCCTTGCCCAAAAATGGCCAGGCTTTGGGCCTACTTGAAGAAGGCCATAAAGTAGGTCCAGTCTGTGCACCGTTTGTTCCTCAACCCATTCCTATCATTGTACCCTAAGTCATCTTCATGCAGAGTAACGGAGTTCCCTTGCAACAAGCCAACAATATTAACGGACATGGACCAGTAGATAACAATCCTTCATCGGACCCCAGGGTGTTACTGGAAGAACTTGCCAAACGTGCATCGCGGTATAGCGTCAACCTCGATGGATTTGTGTTTAAAGACAATGTCTCTTGTTTTCGAGGGGGGTATGCTACCGTTTCATCAGGCATTCTGCAACCAAGAGAAGAGGTATTGACTGGAGGGGCAGGCCTTTGCGGAAATAGCAAGGCTGTCAAGGTAAATCTATGCTTGAATCGTACTCTGTCCTACCTCTGATGGGCGTGAGCCAAGGTAGCCATAAAGACTCCTCGTGGTGGTTTTCCGGGGGATGAGGAAACCATCAAGGTGCGTACATTTAGCGTGCTTAGACCTGCTCTGATCCTTGGATAGAAATTCCTGAAGGAAGTGCATGCCTGGTCCAAGCTCGATCATGCAAATATCCTTCCTCTCATTGGGATCACTACGCAATTTGAACTGACCGTATCGATTGTTTCTCCGTGGGCGGAGAATGGAAATGCGCGTGATTATGTGCGGGATAAGTCTGTTGATCCCTGTCCATTGGTATGTCGTAGGTATTTCAAGCGAACACTACCTGAATGTCGTATAGATCCAAGGGATCGCAAGTGGGTTATATTACCTGCATAACTGCAGTCCTGATCCACTGTACCATGGAGATGTGAAGGGTGTGAGTCTGTTTGTCTCCATAACGTGGTTCTATTGATGGGGCCTGTTGTAGCTAAATGTGCTAGTGACTGAAGAGGGCAGAGCCCTTCTTACTGATTTTGGTCTATCGTTCCTCACCAATTCTTCATTCAGTATGTCCACCCCAGGACATGCTGGAGGTTCGTTACCATGGATGGCACCAGAACTGTTTGAAGTCCATCACGAGCCAACAGCCGCACAAGATGTGTGGGCATTTGCAATGACGGCTTTGGTAACATTTCCCCCATCTGTGCTCGTAGGCCCATAGCTGAATTTCTGCAGGAGCTGTTCACGCGTGAAGACCCATTTTACCCCTCCCGCGGCGTCGCCATCATGATGAGGACGCTCAAAGGCCCGCCAGATCGCCCGAGTGCTGAAAATGCGTGTTTTCGTTTGACGGATGAGTGGTGGGATATGTGCTCCGAATGCTGGCACTCCGACCCCCCCATGCGTCCTACCATGTCACGGGTAGCTAAGAAAATCGAACAGATAGTACGTTCTTCCCCTGACTTACAGTTGTCTGTTATTGATTAATGCTTGAAGATGGCATCGCTCCATCGGACCGCCCCAAACGGTTTAACGCACGCCAATGGTCCAGTGAATCTTTCTCATCGTGATAACCTCGTGAATGGTCATTGAGAACTGTCACATAAAGAGACTTCGTTCGAAGCTTGATTTGAATTGCAGAGCAATTCTGATACACCATTGGACCTTGTCATTGATATTTATACTTTGTCTGCAATGTAGCAGGAAGTCGCAGTCGTAACCAAAGTGTTGATGCTTACATTTCGATGTCAGGATTCTTGATGCACTATCACTGAGAGCAGCTGGTGCCACGGGTCCTTTACAGTGAAGTGTATATTATGCTTCGGCAAAATTCACCTAATTAAACTCGGAATCAGCGCGAAGGGTGCATCCTGTTGATGGGCGTGCAAACAAACTCCAAACTGAATTCATTCTGCTACTATTCTGCTGGCATCTAGGGCGTTAAACTCTTGCCAAACGAGGGTATCTTGCCATGCTCAGGTACTTTCTCCTGCTTACAGGCTAACATCTTTCCACAGCTCGCTGCAGACGAGATGGTGACCCCGGAACAATATGACAAGTACCGATTGCCCTTTGCTATCTCCAATTGCAATGGATATGTCCTTGTCAAACGTGCTAGGCCCCACGTTCCTTTGCTACTGTGGTTCTTCTTCTCTTGCTACTGGTAATTTAGTCCTTGGGGAGCTACGGGGCACAGTGAACCAGTGGATTTCCTCTATCGATCTCAGATATCAGGCTTCTCGTGACTTATCGAAACTCGTCGGTTTCGGTAATTATGGCCGTGTACACGAAGGGACCACGGGTGCAGAACACAAAAGGGTGGCCTCCGTTACAGTGATAAGAGTGCTCTTCCTGCCCTCAAGGACAGTCGTCTATTTGCTGCTCTCGTTGTTGTCATGACTTCTGAAAATGCACCAGAGAGTGCTAGACGAAGTATATGTCTGGTCCAGACACAACAATGTTATTGAATCACTTGGGATCACAACTGCTTTTGATCACACAATTTCCGTTGTGTCTCCCCTGATGTCTCAAGGGAATGCGTTTGATTACGTGCAAAACCCAGATATCGATTCTCGTCCATTGGTATACTCTCGCAAATGGGCTGCATTACCTCCATCCGTATCAGTAAGGGACCGTTATACATGGAGATAGCAAAGGCGTGGGTACACTTGTTCTTGAATCAGATATTTTATCGCATAACAGCCAACGTGATGACGGACATGCGCTCCTTACTGACTTCGGTTTCTCTCATCTTGCCAATAATGCATCTTTTAGTCTAGCTGTCGAACAGCACCCAGGAGGCACCCGTGATTGGATATCCCCTGAATACCTGGAAGAGGATCCATGTGCGGCGACCCACTGCAGGCGATGTGTGGTCTTTTGGAATGACGGCGCTGACGGTCAGTCGAATATTCTTTGGTTATTGCACTAACAGTTTGTACAGGACTTATTTACTAGGAAGCGCCCGTGTCCTGTTTGTGATGCTAGTTACAATGGCGGGGCTCCATGCTCCAGGTTCCAAGGGACTCGATGTACGTTAGGGTAGTTTTCTCAGTCACCCGAGAATACCACACCAACGGACAGCCTGAGATTCGGTTACTTTTGGAGCTCAAGGTGCAAACCTGAGGGAACCATACTTCTACGCTAGCGGAGTACTTATGTGATGGACGAGGCAACCGTACGTGCATTCAGACTCGGCCGAAATGTCACTGCTCAGTGAGACTGCTCATTCATCACATACATATGTCACAATCCAATATCTCGTTCCGTATCTCCCTGCTCCGTAGTGTAAGTAGTCGCTCCGATGTAACCTTTTCCCTCGGTCTCCTTCTCAATAACAGATTTTAGTCTGGCAGGAAGGCAGAGCCTTGTCATAGAGAAACCCAAGGACAGCGAGAACAGTGGAATTCAGGCATTTAACTAGTAAATGTGAACATGTTCGGAAAGTAGTGGATAACCTATGTAAACATCTAAGGACAACGACAAGAAAAAAACATGTATGGGATATGTAGTTACAATGTACTTTACATGGCTATTTTACAAGGATTAGAATACTGTCATGTATGAAAAGGACCGTACGGTCAGGGAGACTTCACTAGACTAAGTCGCGGAAGGAGATCCGACTCTAGTAGTAATATCCGCAGTGCTGGGGCGCGCGCTCGGAGTACGATTCCAACATGAAGTACATATTGCCCACCACGCATCTGTCAGACGAGAATTTGTAGACTCTTCAGTGGGCCTGTCTGGTGTATCACTCATGATGCGAGTTATGAGGCGTGGTATGGTGTTTATATCGTAGAAAGGTGGCTTCCGGGTAAACAGTTCCTGGAAATAATTTTTAATTCAATATGAAGACAAAGAAAGGTAGAATCAAACCAATGCTGTCATTCCGTAAGCCCATATATCACCTTCAACAGTGGGCTTAAAATCTTCGAGACTTTCTGGAGCAATCCAGTTTATGGAGACCATAGAGTGTGTGCCAACAGGCAAAGTAAATGACGAAAGGACAAGGGAAGAAAAGCCAAAATCAGTCAGGAGTGCCTGATCATCATCAGATATGAGGACATTGCACTGCAGCAAGAGTATCATCACGACACATAATAGCGGGGAGAAAGGAAACATACGCCTCGTAAGTCGCCATGACAGATCGCCCCAGACTCATGGCTGTGCAAGTAGTGTAACCCTTGCGCGATCCCTACGAGCTGCATTCGGCATGGCATCATTTCCTCACTCGGATAGAACCCCAGACTTACCAACGGTCGTGGATCAACAGAATCGTCTTGCACGTAATCAAGCGCATTTCCCTTCTTCCTCCAAGTGGAGACCATCGAAACAGTGAGGCCGAAATCAGTGGTAATTCCCAGAAGTGGCTGAATATTCTCGTGACGTAGTTTCGACCAGGTACATACTTCCCGTAGGACATGCTATGTGACGACGATGAGTGAAAGATGCAAATCTGAGGAGTATGCGAACCTTGATGGATTCTTGACTGGAAGGAGGATCGGCATGGATGGTTTTCACGGCGACCTTTGTTCCATCTGGGATTAAAGTTCCTTCGTATACATCCGCAGAGTCGCCGGTGAGGGGACGTCGAGTAATATCTCGACTAACCCTCCCGTTGAGAACGACGGTATACGAGGATGCCTGTTGGGATAGCTTTTCAAGTGCAAGTCTCACGTCCATGAGCACGGTGGTAGCGGTAGAAGCGCTGGATTCGTATTATTTTTATAGTCCTGTGCGTGCCCTAGCTGCATTCAAGCAATGATACGGTTCCATTTTGCCAGTGTCCCGTGGGCCGTGGCACGTTCAAATCAAACCCTTGATTTCAAACACGACCATGGAGACAGTGTTGCAAAGGCTTGATATCGACGAAACGTTTGGTGGCATCCACACTTGAGATCTTGAGAAGCGATGGAAACTGATGGAATGTGTCAACTGGATAAGTTATCGAGCAGAATGACGGACCGTTCTGGTCGGACAGATAGAATCGGAAGTGAGAAAGTCCCTAGTAAGGGGATCCACACGATGCAAACGGCAAGTCGTGGTTTGATACAGCAGCAACATTCATCGATGAAGGGATGCTCCACTTGGGGTATCCAAGGGTTATGGGCCTGGGCCCTGGGGTTATAGTCACCAGCGAATGCCGTGGAGGACTCGAGAGTCGACGGGGTGTCTGGTACATAGTACTAGAGTGACCTTTTGCCTTTTTTGTCGTGTATTTCTCAGCTAGCTAGTGGGTTCATTTGCCTTCGTTGACTCCATGGGTCGCCCTTCCTCAAGCAAGGCTTCCACCCACGCAGACGGCATTCCGAGTTACAGTATCGTGAGTAATGCGGATAATTTTTTCAATGCGCAACTAGGCCTGGTGTTGTGCTGCGGGGTTCAATTCACAGAACTCAACGGAACTTCCTCAGTACCATAGGGAGATCATCGATTATATCGATCATCCTTGTACCCCGGCTCGTGGTCATGGCCCAGGAGCGTTGGCGCCTTGCATATTTGAAATCCCGTTGACCAATATAACCACTGAAGATATGGTTATCTTTCTTTCAAATAATAGAAATGGCAGGGTTTGCGGTTTGTGGAAGCAGGTTTGGCCCGGTCAGCTGATAGGCTCTGCCAGGCGCTTCCAACTATCTCGGTGCTTTTCATAGCAGTCTGCTGCACCAGTGCTGCGGTCAGCCACCTCTCCAGTCACCCATTTTCATAATGCAGATACGGTTGAGCGCTATCCAAGGATTTCTCACATCCTATCGAGAAAAGATGAAACCTCTCGTATTTCCAAAGTTGGGTGATCTTTCACGATATGCCATGGAGCTGTTTTCTGCTTTAATGTTATTATTTGCAGAGTGAGCGCCTACTAGCCCCATTGCATTGGAGATGACTAACTCGTCGCTAGCTTTGACAAGATATGAACGTATTGTGGTCATTGCACACAGGAGTTGTAGTACCCTGGCAATGTTTCATCATGCTGTGTGCAGCAAGCAATATCCAGTGGTTTTATATCTCCCGCCAAAAATGACTGACAAGGTGGAATTGGGTATAGTTTTCTTCATTGACCTATCGGTGGCAATGCACACGTTGGTTGGGAGGTTTTGCAAGTCTCTACTCTGCTGTGACATGCCCATTCATCCAGGTTCTTCCACAGCTGACACAAACCAATGGGAAACAGCCCCGCCTTGAATCTATGATCGTATATGAGGTCATCTTCTGGTGGGCCAAGGCTTTATCCATTTCGAGTGCTTGTGGACAAATTTCAATTTCGGTGTTCTCTCCGGGTAATAGGCGCCTGAGTCCACGGGAATTTCAACTGGTGAGCATGGCTGTATGGATCTGTCTCGGTCTTGTGCTGTCACCGCCAAGTACACTACATGTGTTGCAATTTCGTCAGTGTATTTGGCCCCTTCTGCCCTGCTACCTTAAGTAACTTCGGCTCCACACCTCATTGCAACAATGGGCGCCAATATCGAATGTGCCCTCTACCTCGCGTCCTTTGGGTAATCAATGGTCGGTTTGTACTGTACTGTCCAAAGATAGCCAGGCTTGGGTTGGCCTGAGCAAGGTTATAAAGTAGGTCCAGTCTGTACACCATGTTTGCCTCAGCCCACTCCTGTCGTTGTGCTCTAAGTCGTCTTCATGTCTGGCCCAGAATCTTCCCTACACCAAAACAACGATGCGAATGATCGCGAATCGACGGATGACAGCACCGATTTCGACCCATCAGACCCCAGGCAGGTGCTCAAAGAACTTGCCAAACGTGCATCACGATATAGTATCAACCTCGATGGATTGGTGTCTAAAGACAATGTCTCTTGTTTCCGGGGAGGAAATGCTATGGTTTATTCGGGAATGTTGAAATCAAATCAAGCTGAGGGGATAATTAAAGGGGACGTAAGCAGTGCCTCACTCGGAGATGGCAAGACTACGAAGGTAGATTTACTATTCAATCATGCTCTACCCTACCTCTGATGTGCGTGAGTCAAGGTGGCTATAAAGACTCCTCGTGGTGGTCTTCCAGGGGATAAGGAAACCATCAAGGTGCGTACAATTAGCGTGCTTCGACCTGCTCTGATCCTTGGATAGAAATTCCTGAAAGAAGTGCATACTTGGTCCAAGCTCGCTCATGAAAATGTCCTTCCTCTCACCGGGATCACTACGGAATTTGAACTGACTGTATCAATTGTTTCTCCGTGGATGGCGAAAGGGAATGCACGGGATTTTGTGTGGAGTAAATCTATTGATCCTCGCCCATTGGTACGTTTGTTGGTATTTTAAGTGAACGCAATATAAATGTTGTATAGATCCAAGATATCGCAAGTGGGCTATGTTACCTGCATAACTGCAGTCCTCAGCCACTGTACCATGGAGATGTGAAGGGGGTGAGTCTGTTTGTCTCCGCAATGTGATTCTATTTGATGGGGCATGTTGTAGCTCAATGTGTTGATATCTGAAAAGGGCCGAGCCCTTCTTACTGACTTTGGTCTATCATTCCTGACCAATTCTTCATTCAGTATGTCCACCCCAGGACATGCTGGAGGTTCGTTACCATGGATGGCACCAGAACTGTTTGAAGTCCATCACGAGCCAACAGCCGCACAAGATGTGTGGGCATTTGCAATGACGGCTTTGGTAACATTTCTCCCATCTGTGCTCGTGGGCCCATAGCTGAATTTCTGCAGGAGCTGTTCACGCGTGAAGACCCATTTTACCCCTCCCGCGGCGTCGCCATCATGATGAGGGCGCTCAAAGGCCCGCCAGATCGCCCGAGTGCTGAAAATGCGTGTTTTCGTTTGACGGACGAGTGGTGGGATATGTGCTCCGAATGCTGGCACTCCGACCCCCCCATGCGTCCTACCATGTCACGGGTAGCTAAGAAAATCGAACAGATAGTACGTTCTTCCCCTGACTTACGGTTGTCTGTTATTGATTGATGCTTGAAGATGGCATCGCTCCATCGGACTGCCCCAAACGGTTTAACGCACGCCAATGGTCCAATGAATCATTCTCATCGTGAAAACCTCGCGAATGGTCATTGAGAACTGTCACATAAAGAGACTTAGCTCGAAGCTTGATTTGAATTGCAGAGTAATTCTGATACACCATTGGATCTTGTCATTGATATTTATACTCTGTCTGCAATGTAGTAGGAAGTCGCAGTCCTGTTGATGCTTACATTTCGATGCCAGGATTATTGATGCACTATCACTGAGAGCAGCTGGTGCCGTGGGTCCTTTTACAGTGAAGTTTATATTATGCTTCGGCAAAATTCACCTAATTAATCTCAGAATCAACGCGAAGGGTGCATCATTCTGGAGAGCGTACTCTTTGTAGTAAAGCAGAAATTTTTGGCAAGGGATATTGGTCATGCTCGTTGCATGACTTGCTTCGATATTCCTTTGGGTGCGTTCCCTTGCATTAAACATACAAGTATTTTCCATCACGCCATTCTAGCATACTAAATATCAGGCCATCGTCCATGACACTTACCCTAACCTGAATCTGCAGTGTCACTGCTATGAGCGTAGACTCATCGGAATTAAGTCGCTTAAGTTCTTCTAGCATATAGCATTCACGTCGCAGAGTCGTTCCCCTCTCCAGCTTCACAATAAAGGTGCAGCATACCGTACAGGTCGCATAGCGATAATCTGTTGATATTGGTAGAAAACACCTTTACGATAAGTACTTCAGGTGCACTGGACTCTACAAAAACAGGATCTCAACACCATCATGTATGAGTGTGAAGCCACAGGGTCCGCACCAAATTTCAGGTGACGTGTTTCGAGTTCCAATACGCAGCGTTTCTTCATCACCGAACACTTGAGATTCATGGCCACGAAGACGGATAAGGTTCATCATCGGTGTCAGTTCATCTGTAAAGATAGGTAGGTGAAGGAAACATTACAACTAAGAGAGAACGTACTATCTTTGTAATTGTTTCAACTATGTCTAACATTGTAGGGCGGGACGCGGGGCTGTTTTGCCAACATCTAGAGCAGATGTTCCACCAATCGTCCGTCATACGGTCGCATGTATCGTTGGCGCTTGGACGATCTGGTCTTCCCATGATGATCCTAAACATGGCGGCAGCGAAAGTGGGGAAGCCATGAAAAGGGTCTTCACGTGTGAAGAGCTCCTGTTTTCCTTTAATATAGTAGGTGTGAAAGAGTGAAAGGCGTACAAGGGCTGTCATCCCGAATGCCCACACGTCCGCTTTGGCCGATACCACACCGCCCTGCAAAAGTTCTGGAGACTTCCATTTCAACGTGCCTTTGCCTCCCCCGTGGCTGGAGACTGTCATGCTAAATGAAGAATTCACCATGTGAGAGAATCCAAAGTCGGTCAGGAGTGCTTGGCCATTATCGGAGATCAAGACATTGACCTGCATGCAATATGATCACATCAGACAGAAGCCATCTCCGGAAATGTAATTGGGCGTACGCCTTTGAGATCGCCATGAAATATTGCACTTGGTTTGTGGTTATGCAGATAATGCAACCCGCGGGCGATTCCATCGATCTGTGTAGCATGTAGTCTGAATCTGCTTTCGAGTCTCTGCAGCTTACCAGGGGCCGAGGATCAATAACTTTATCCTGCACATAAGCACGTGCATTTCCTTTCTCCATCCATGCAGAAACCATGGATACTGTCATATCAAACTCGAGGGTGATACCGAGGAGTGGGAGGATATTTTCATGATCCAACTTGGACCAGACATAGACTTCTTCGATGAATCTCTGATCAAAGATTAGATCGCCAATGGAAAATGGTTATCATCAATACCTTGATATTCGCTTCGGTACATGGAGGACCGGCACGTGGAATCTTTATGGCCACCTTTGATTCCGTTTCAATCAGAGGATAATAAGCAAGTTATGAATAAATTCACCTTCCTGCCGTATCTATTTTTCCGGAAATCACCATCTGTAATCTCTGCCTTGTCCAACTTTCCATCTCGATCTACCACTGTGCCCGAATAAACAACACCACTAGCACCTCGCAAAATGTAGACGTTGTCTCTGGATACCAGCCCGTCGAGGCTGACGTTATACCGTGTTGCATGCTGGGCCAGATCTTTGAGTGCCTTCCTGGGATCCTGTGGACTACGGCAGCCCTCGAAGGTTGGCACTTTAAACTTGGGAGATCGACACCCACTGGTAGAACCCGAGTCGTCGCATAGCGATGGGGATGATCTGGAGTTCAATGGAGGGGGGACGACAAATGCCGCCGAATCAGCGCGAACTTAAAGGCCGCGACAACACCCTGCGAACCAAGCACGGCGAGTGCCACGGGAAATTAGGTTGGCCCAGGTGATCGAACAAGACATGGCTACGGCTCGGCGTCCAAAGAAAATAGCCACACTGAAATCACAATATTCCGAATTCGCTGTCTCACATGAAGTTTGAAACTAAACACCGGGTCCGGACTCCGGAGGTCGTGCATTTCGTTGCAGTGACATTTTATGTAAACAAGGCGATAATGGATCACACAGCGGATTTATATCGACCTCTTGAGCGTATCTGGGAAGCCATACTTGAGCTAGCGACGCGGAGTCGTCAATGCCATCCCTGATCAGCATCAGATCAACAACTTCCGACGTGCTGACCTTGAACCAAAAGTTGAGGGATGAAGCTTTGAAGAGTCAATTTGGAAAAGCTCACCCTCGAGTTGCCATACATACATACAAGTGCTCTACCTATTGCCACAGAGGTGAGGTGACTTCGGAAGTGAGGTGACCACGCACCGCCACCTGCAAATATCCCGAGATATCGCGACTTTGCTTCGGTTCGAAATTTGAAATTCTGGTTCGACAGCAGTTCGAAAATTCGAAGACTTTGGATTGCTGCCAGATAGAACTCTTTCGAACTGGCCAAATTATTGCAGAAGTTTGCACACTTCCTTCAAGTTCGACGATTCGAGGTGGCACCGAACTGCCACTTCGGTTCGCCTCAGCTCACCTCTGCGGCAACACTAGTGCTCGCCATTGTGGTCAAGCAGAAAGGCTTCACCTTGGACGGTTGGCACGTGTCATATCGAAACACGATGTCACACTGGGAGCGTCACCGCTGCTGAGTTCAGCAGGACGCAAGGGATGCAAATACATTGAGAGCTGCCGCTGAGTGCAGTAGGGCGCAACGGATGAGAGAGCAGAGCGGATCGATCGGAACAGCCACACGGGGTCTCCCTTTTTGGGAGTTGGACGAGTCCGTCAGCCAAGGGTTATTTTAGATTGGAAATTCCTTCTCTCCCTGCCCAAAGCGTCTGGACCAAGCCATGGACTAGAAATCAAGTTATCCATACCCTTTTGGCGCACCCATATCCTCATACTGTCCACCAGTCTCCCACGTACAGATTCAAAATTCCCATACGTGAGAATTCCGGACGGTGCACTGTTTGGGGCAAAGGTAGCCTTGGATTCGGAAGCACTTCCTAGCAGTTTAGTTCCACTTCATGGTATATGATGCATGTTTACAACGAGGCTAGTCAACTATGCTCCGTTCGCTCCAGGCTCGCCTCTCCTACTGCACGACCATCTCTCAAAGTATTAGTCTCAAAGTAAATGTCCAGGAAAAGCAGAAAAACCGCACTCAACCCATCCAACGCAGAGGGCGCAGTAAGTAAACTCGACAGCGTGTTTCGATAAGGGTCTGATGTCGTGTCAGCGTTCGACAACTGTCCCTACACCCAAGGGTTCGGGTGTCTGCACCAGAATGAAAGCAGCGTTCAAGCGTCTTCGCAACAGGATTATCCAAAATGTTGCTCCTAACGAGGTCTGTCAAGCCTATATGCATCATCGCTGCACGTATGTTGATAGGTCATGTATTCATGTATTAAGGTGGAAACCCATGAGGAACCCGCTCTGGGGAAAACAGAAGGGGTCCCTGTGCTGTCCGCTCATGACCCACTCGTCACCAGTGGCACTGGCAGTCCAGCTGGAGATCACGACTTATCTGTCCCATCGAAGAAAGGTCAAGGACTTGCTGTTTCTACTTCTGCGGTGCGTCCCCATAATACCGCACCAATTGCGAGCGCTTATAGATTCCGTCAGATTTCAGGCGATAACCAACCTATTCATGCCATTTCCAACAATGTTCATGATGCAGAGAAGAAAATATTGACTGTCGACTCCATTCCTGTCCCGTCAAATATTGTTGTCAATACTATTGGCCTTGCGAATACTGCGATGACCAAATTGGATATAATCGATACAACTTATCTCCAACCCCTCAGCGCCTTCAATACGGTTGTTAATGGAATTGCTCATGTCAGCCCACTCGTTTAAGGTGGTCTAACCCTGTCTGATGACCGCATCCAGATTCACCCATATGCTCGGATGGCGCTGAGTGTGTTGGCTACAGCTTCACAGGTATGCGTCATCATGTCCGGTGTTCTCAATTCATGCGATGTCAGATAGATGATTCTGTCTCAAGCGAATCTCGACATGTCTATGATGGATCTCATTTCCAGAGTCAAACAAATTTACGAGCTTATCCTGGAATATAGCTCTCCTTCGAGGATCAACTCCATGAAGGATGTGCTGGTCCAGATTGCGCAGGTAATACACGAATGTGCGCAGTTCATATCGCACTACTCGGAAACGAAGAGCTTCTGTACGTACCTGTGCATTTTGTTGTGTCGTAGTCTCATCTGTTTCCTAGGGGGGAGACTCGGGAAGAATATTTTCTCCGAAACAACAGCTACCATCAGCAATTACAGCTCGAAGCTGGATAAGTTGATGCAAGAGTTTCGAGATCGGGCAGTCCTCAACATGCACGATAGCGTTCAACAGATACGGGAAGACGTTAGTTTGGACACTCTCACCTGTGCGGGCAGGGTGGGACTGAACCAGGCGAAGAAATGCCTTGATGGCACGAGGACTGAGATCTTGAATGAAATCATTGACTGGATCAACGATGCTAACACCGCTACCCCACGTATCTTTTGGCTGCACGGGCAAGCCGGCAAGGGAAAATCTGCCATAGCGCACACGATTGGTCTGCAAGCCAAGAACCTCGGAAACTTTGGGTCGTGCTTCTGTTTCACTCGCGTTAGACATCATGAAGGACTCCATACCAAGCTGTTCACTACCATCGCGCGCGACTTGGCTGATCATGACCTCCGCTTCCGGCTACTTTTGGCTGGGGTCATTGCCAATGACCACGCGCTGAGGGACACCGAAGACATCGCGGAACAGTGGCAGAAGCTCATCCTGGAGCCTCTTTCTCAATTGGAAGGGTCTTTGACCCGAAATGTTGTGGTTATCATTGATGCTTTGGACGAGAGTGGGGGTGTCATCACCAGGGAGGGTATTCTAGATATCCTTGGTCACGGCACCGAGCTTCCAGCGACCATCAGGATACTTTTGACGTCTCGGCCTCTCATGGACATTAGAGAGGCATTCCACTCCAAGGAACACATCCGGATCCGGTCTCTTGATGACATCGATTCCGATTCAACAACTCGTGACATTACTCTCTACATTTCTACCAAATTGAAGACGCTCAGCGCCACATTCTCTGACAAAGCCTTCGGACAGCTCGCTGCGCAATCAGACGGTCTGTTCGAGTGGGCACGTCTGGCATGCGATTTCCTTCGCCCCAGAATCGGCGTGACGCCGCAGGAGCGGTTTTGTAAGATCATGTCTCGCGCCGGTGATGGAAGCAACCTCCTCGATGAGATGTACACCACGTTTCTGAAAGACCTCATACAGGGCTCCATGGATGTGCTGGATAGGTTTCGTTCTGTCATGCGACAGATCCTATGGTCGAAGGAGCCGGTGCCTATCAGCGTTATGGATGCGATGCGTCGCAAGTTCTTCCAGGAGGACGACCACTACCCCGTAGGAATCGTCCTGAATTTCATGGCGTCATTTCTGGCTGGTACCACCGACACCTCCACTCCTGTGCGCCCCTTGCATGCGTCATTCTACGACTTTTTAGTTGATAAAAGGCGAAGTGGAGAATTCTTTATCGACACAGGCAACATCCATCATGATCTTGCCCTTGCTTCTATTCGTGTCATGCGAGATGGTCTTCGGTTCAATATCTGTGGACTAGCGTCGTCATATGTGCGTAACTCGGCAGTTACGGACTTGGAGAAGAAGGTTCAAAAAAACATTCCATGGCACCTAATGTATTCGTGTCGATTTTGGGCCATTCACCTCCAAGATGCGGTGTTTGACTTGGATCTGGGACAACATGTGAAGGAGTTTGTCACTGGAGAGCAGGTTCTGTTTTGGTTGGAAGTACTTGGTGTATCAAAGTTCATTGGTGAGGCATATGGGGCCCTCACTGCTGCTGAGAGATGGCTGCAGGTAAGTTTAGTCTGGTGCTACCCTAAGTGTTATGCCAATGATGTCTTATGCAGGGAAGGATGGAGTATAAAGATGTTTTGATGGTCATCACAGATGGCACCAAGTTTGTGTCTAACTTTGCTGGCATCATTGCTGAAAGCACACCACACCTCTACTTGTCAGCACTGCCGTTTTCTCCATCCCAGTCAACATTAGTCATGGGGTTGACTAGACAATTCCCCCACCTGGCTCGAGTTGCTTCAGGACAACATGCAGACTGGCCAAGTAATCAATGTGTCCTTCAAGGGCACACTTCTTTTGTTTGGTCAGTTGCATTCTCGCCAAGAGGAAGGCATATTGCATCTGGCTCCTCAGATGGCACAATCCGACTTTGGGATGCTCAGACTGGTGCCCAGGTGGGCAATCCTCTCCAAGGGCATACCAAGCAGGTCTTCTCAGTTGCATTCTCACCAGATGGAATGTACATTGCATCTGGCTCTTTTGATCATACAATCCAAATTTGGGATGCTCAGACAGGAGCCCAGGTGTGCAACCCCCTCCAGGGTCATACATGCCCAGTCATGTCAGTTGTGTTCTCACCAGATGGGAGGTACATTGTGTCAGGCTCATGTGACCACACAATCCGAATTTGGGATGCTCAGGCATATGTCCAGGTGGGCCGTCCCCTCCAGGGGCACACCAAATCAGTGATGTCAGTTGCATTCTCAGTGAATGGAAGACATATTGTGTCTGGCTCCATTGATCATACAGTTCAGATTTGGGATGTACAGACAGGTCTCCAAGAGGGTAACCCTTTACAAGGACACACCAAGCCTGTCATGTCAGTTGCATTCTCACCAGATGGGAGGCACATTGTGTCTGGCTCTGATGATCATACAATCCAACTATGGGATGCACAAACAGGTGCTCAGTTAAGCAGTCCTTTTTATGGACACACAAAGCCAGTTATGGCAGTTGCCTTCTCACCAGATGGAAGGTACATTGTGTCAGGCTCCATTGATCACACAGTCCGGATTTGGAATGAACAGACAGGTGTCCAGGTGGGAAAGCCTCTTCATGGGCACAGAAAATCAGTCATGTCAGTTGCATTCTCACCAGATGGAAGGCAGATTATATCAGGGGCATTTGATCACACAATCCGAATTTGGGATGCAAAAGGAGATGTTCATGTAGATTATCCTCTTCAAGGGCACACCAAATCAATCACATCAGTTGCCTTCTCACCAGATGGCAAACTCATTGTGTCTGGGTCTGATGATAATACAGTCCAACTTTGGGATGCAGTGACAGGTACTCAGATGGGCAAATCTCTCCAAGGGCACTCTAAACCAGTCCTCTCAGTTGCATTCTCACCAAATGGAAGACACATTGCATCTGCCTCCATAGATCACACAATTCAGCTTTGGGATGTACAAACAGGTGGCCAGTTGAGAAACTCTCTTGGAGGGCACACCAACTCAGTCACATCAGTTATATTTTCACCAGATGGAAGGTGCATTGTATCTGGCTCATATGATTGCACAATCCGAATTTGGAATGCTGAGACAGGTGTCCAGGTGGGTCAACCTCTCCAAGGGCACACCAAATCAGTCATGTCAGTTGCATTCTCACAAGATGGGAAACATATTGTGTCTGGCTCTGATGACAACACAATTCGGGTATGGAATGTTCAGAAAGGTACCCAAGTGGGTTGCCCCATCAAAGGACATACTGATGCAGTCTGGTCAGTTGCATTCTCACCAGGTGGAAGGTACATTGCCTCTAGCTCCTTTGATCACACAGTCCAAATTTGGGATGTATGGATGAGTAGACAGGTGGGAATGCCCATCAGAGGGCACACTGACTCAGTTTGGTCAGTTGCCTTCTCACCAGATGGGAGGTATATTGTTTCAGGATCTGAAGATCATACAGTACAAATGTGGGACATAGAAGCAAATACTCAGGTAGTTCTCAGGGGACACAGTGGTCCAGTCTTGTCAGTTGCATTCTCACCAGATGGAAGACACATTGCATCTGCTTCCTCTGATAGCACAATCCGAGTTTGGGATGTACAAAAAGCTGTTCATATGGGCTGTTTTTCTACAGGAGATCATAACACCAATTCAGTTACATTTCCACAAGTTCAAAACTCAAACCCAGTGTTACAGAGTCTGAAAGATCTGCAGAGCCCTCCTGGAAACATGTGTAGTGTAATAGAGGATTTTCAAGACTTGATTCATCTAGACAAAGATGGCTGGATTGTGGGTCCCAACAATGAATTGGTGCTGTGGATACCTCCATCATACCATCCATTCTGTTGGTATTCCCCATGGACTAGTCTAATAATTCCCAGAGGCATTCCTGAGCTTGATTTGAGAATGATGGTCCATGGCTCCATTTGGCATCAGTGCTTTTATACTTCTGCTGATGGTACTTAAATATTTGCACTATTCTGATGCTTGAAATTCATTTACATAAGTAAAATATTGTTGAGTTTCTCCATTGCATCTGGATTTCTGTAATTATAACCAATGATTTGAACAATAATGCTAAACTTCCACCTTTTACCTTTTGATGTAATGGCAATATCCATCAGCAAGGTGACAATTTAAAAATGCCTCTTGTTCCTCAACCACCATCTCCCTCAATGGAAAAGTCCCTCCCCCTATTGAAACACCAATATTCATCATCATTTCCCTGCAAAATCCTCCTTTTTGGGGTAGGAAAGCATTATCACTACTTCCCTAGGGGATCCTTTAGAGCTTGATTCATGCCACCTGCTGTTCACTGCTCAGTACTCCAGCACTTCATCAGAAAAACAGCCTTTTTTGGCCACAGGTCCCATAGTTCATGCCCATGTGTGCAATTCTGTACACTCTGTATAAACTCATTAAGTCTACACATCCCTGTAGTAATTATACCATCAAATGCCAAGGAACAAAGTTGTTTCACACCAGTACTAGCAGCACCACAAACCTATTACTACAACAGGCTAGGCAAACATGCATACATATGTGGTACATAGTTACATGGCACTATGGTTAAAAAATGGTGCATTGCATAACTCTCTGATTTGATCAGGATTATAGCCACTGCACCTCAGAATCATGTGAACATGCCTGAGGTGCAGCTCTGCAAGAGTCAAATTTGACTTTGCTTTCTCCACCTGCAAACAATGGTATTGTAGTTGTAGCACATCATGCTGGACAAGTTGGTGAGCCTGCAAGAGATTTCTGGATGTATTACACCTTGAAGTTGCTAACCACCATCTCCAAAAGTAAATGAGAAGTTCCATCAGGTTGTCTGGGCATGGGATCATAGATGACACCTGTGTTACTGGCTAGATACTGGTGAACTAGAGTTCAAGATGTGAGAACCAATGACTCACAATGTCCCCAGTCTGCAAACTAATAGTACCACCACATTCAAAAGGTCAATCTTCCTCCTCTCACTTTGGGATGATGGTTTCAGGAATATACAGCAAGCATTCTGGGATTAGAGACAGAGAACAGTCATTGGGTGACATTGGACTTGTAGGCAAGGTGGAATGAGGCAGGCATGATGAATGAGAGTTGGAAGGAGAGTTTTCATGATCCATAGTCATAAGATTGCTGGTGATATTGTGCATGAGTTGTCATGCAGAGCAAATTCCCTTAGTTGATTCACCACCAGAGGACCAATTTTTTTCCTCTTTTGGAACTAGTGGAGTACCCCAAATTGAATAGGAGCCATTTAACAACCCACAAGGAGAGGGGGTGAGACATGTAGGAAATGTCACAAATGTACCTATCAGTGGGAGCAGTCTGTTACAACCATGTCCAACTCCGGGTCCTATCTGGTCACTCCGGTCACATCGCAGCACTGTAGCTCAACTCTGGTCACGGTCGCGCAGTTATACCTCCGCTATGTACGACCCTTGGTCTAATCCCTATACAGTCCTTATGACACCTCACCGTCTACCCTGCCTTGACGTGAGTTCTCTGTGTACTCGATATATCTCCTACCTTGTATCATTTTCACTGGACCTGACCTAGTCCTTACTCCGGTCGTTCCTTGTCCGCCTTTAGGCTGTTTACTTGTCACTGTATATACTTGTCCCTAGTTTGCACTTAGTATAAGTACTCTGTAGATTATCCTGTACTCCTCAGTCTGAAATCAACCATAGTCACTACTCCAGTTTCTGTCTGTCTCTGTCTCTGTCTCCATTTCTGTCTCCAACCTCTTGACCGGAACCTACGCAAGGGATCAATGCTCGTTGTCCTTAGTCATTGAATCCAAACAGTCACCAACTCCGGCCGGACTAACTCCTTGTCCAGCCCCCTGCCCTTGTCCCTTGTCCGCTTTCTTCCAGACTTGACCAGACCCCCTACCGGAGTAGACCCGGACTTGACACAGTCTGACCCACACCCACACCCCAGGATGAGCCCATGCACCTACTTAGGCCGTCTTACATGGCCACCAAAGGGTGAAAATTGGCCAAGTGTAATGGTCCAACTTTTTATCTAATCTGTGATTAGATAGCGTCATATCTTATCATAGTGTACACCCATATCTTATCTGCCTTAGTCTAGACCCGTGCCTCATGCTGTACACACTGCCTCCCTTGATGTCATTCCGCATGGCCTTAGCTCCACCATGACATCACTAGCATAGCATTGCACAGTACGTAGCCTCATGGATAGCCTTGTGTAGCCCTCGTGTAGAGTAGTATATATACAGTGCAATCCAGCACCCAGAGTGTTAGAATTCATGCGCTGAGTCGATCGGGGTGACCACGATGGGTGGATGGGTGCGAACCAGGTCCAAACACGATGGGAATACAGAGTACGACTACAAACTATTTATCTTGTAGGTAGGACAGCTAATATATCAAAACTAATAACTAACAGTTACAGTCTTGTGAGTTTGCCACGTAGTGGCCATATATTCTGACACAGAGGCTCTCCATTCGAGCTCATCTTGGGTTATTGCCCTAGTCCTCACGTCCTATTCTCTCAGAGCCCCAGTGTGTAGTAGGGTCCTTGGTGTTTTCGCCTAGGGTCGTCTCACCTGAGCTCAAATCTAAACATCTTACTTCGCTCTACTACGCGCTCATCTAGCCTTATAAGACAACTGTACCCGGACTCCAGGGTTAAGGAGCTTCATCTTCATACCTTGCGTTTCGTACATGGCCAGCCTTTTAGTGCCGTTCCTGTAGTGCTTCGGCATTGGGAGTTTTTAGCACCGCATCCTTTACGTACTGTACACCAGCCCAGGGTCGTGCCTGGTGTCTGAAGGTCGGTGCCTGTTCAAAAGAGGTTCGCAGCCTCAAGGCGATTGAGACATAGTTACTCAGTAGTTCCTGCGTCCGTGCAGAGGTAGACCTGTGATCTGCAGCCACTAGCCGTTTGAACTTTGCATAGCTGTGCCACTGCCCTGACCCGGCGAGAGCAACAGGCGAACAAAGTCTTACGCTTAGTTTAGTGGAACACCTGTGGGGATCTAGTCCCGAATAGCCTTACACCTACGTTACCTCTTACGTTACCACCATACCGTACCAGTTTCCCCGCCACCTCGTCGAAGTGCAACAGGAGCGCTTGGCGATCATTTACGGTCCTCGCCCTGTCACAAGTGCTGAGGCGCAAGCAAGGGAGTCAGCAATTGAGGAGGAGAATCAGTTTACCAACGCCGTCGCCGCCTACAGTCGCCTTACCAGCAACTTCGAAGTCAAAGTACTCCTTGGACTCTTTCGTTCCCTTCCTGTCCCGCCCCTGCCAGACCTCCCTCTTGCTCGCCACCGAACGTTCCACTCTTCCCACCTCTGTCCCGTTCAGAACAGGCCAACCCCTTACTCCTGTCTCCACCCCTACTGAGTCTGAAGAATGGCAGACTTGCAGGCACTCCTCGGTCAGCTCATCCAGGGGCAGATCGACCTCCAAAACCATATTGCGGCCCTTGTGGCTGCACAGCCTCAACCAGCACCGCCGGCACGCAAGAAGGTGGTCGCAGATCCCGGCTCTTTCGATGGTTCTCCCGCCAAGTTCCACGAGTGGTGGAGCAAACTCAAGGTCTGGATCGAGATCACGATGGATGGGGCTAATGACGCGACGGTCGCAGCCGCTGTTTACTCTAGGCTCACAGGTCTGAAAGCTGGTTGGTGGGCTCAGGTCCGCCTTGACCAGTGCATGGCAACCCACGCCGCCCTTGCCGCTGCACTGCCGCTCGCCCCAGGAGCAGTTCCCCCTCCGCCAGCGTGGCCCACCAGGGCAGATCTCGAAGCCGAGATAGAAGGGTTCTTTCTCCCTGGGAATAACCAGGAGTGGGCAAGAGCTCAACTGTTACGTCTCCGGCAGGGCCCTCATCAGCGCATTGATGAGTTTTTGGCGCAGTTCGAAGCGCTAAAAATCCAGAGTCGTTGTGTGGACGATTACGCAAGGGATCTGCTCGAAAGGGCGCTCCAGAGAAAACTCCTGGAACAAATATATCTCCAGAACATGCAGCGCGATACCTATGCCAGGTTAAGCACTTCGGCTAGAGAAATGGGGAGAGCACAGGAGCTCTTCCTCATTAATACGCACTCTCCATCCCCGGCCTGCTACTACCAGGGCCAAAATTATTCCTCAGCATCGACCAGCAGCACCCCTATGGATATAGGAGCTGCAGACACATCATCTCAGCAAAGGGGTAAAGGGCCCCAATGCTACAATTGCCAACTATTTGGCCACATCGCACGTGAGTGCACGAAACCACGCTGCCCTTGTTGTGGGCAACCCCAAGCATGGGCAGCACAGGCCCAACCGGAGGATGACTGGTTAAACGCAGTACAAGGAATGTCCTTTGCAGAAATGCAGGCATTCTTCAAGGATTTAAAAGATTAGAGAGTGAGGACATGTCGGGCACCCTCGCTCTCGAGTCTTCTTTGGACACAGCTGTACGTATTTTGGACTATAGACTGTCTCGCGCTACTACTCCTGTTGTACAGGAAATATTTAAATACCACATCGCTTTGCTACATAGTAAAATTACGAAAACCTACAAAAAAGTGTCTTCTGTAGTTTCTCCTGTTTCTGTTTCTGTTTCTCCTTCTCGCTACTCTGTCTTGCCTGTTGATAGTATGGACTGTAATTTGGACTGTACCTTACCATCTAAGGGGGTCCCTGCAAAGGGCTCGGCGCCGGATGTAAAATCGAGCGTGCTTAATTCCCGATTGAATAAAGACAGTTTTTCTCCTTCTTTGGCATCTGAGAAACCGGAAAGTCCCACTGGCAACTCGGAAGTTCCCATGGACTTACGAAGGTCCTTCACACTGGAACGTGAAGTGACGATACCGGTTCGCATCCATGGACCCCTTAATACTATTGAAGTAAACGCCCTGCTAGACAGTGGCGCTACTGGTTGCTTTGTTGACAAGAGCTGGGCTCTTGATCAACGGTTACAATTATCTAAGCCGGTAAAACCTGTTCCAGTGCTTAACGTAGATGGCACAAGGAATCAAGAGGGTGATATCATGCATTATGTATTGCTTACCATCGGTATTGGGAAGCATGCTGAGAAGCTTTGGTGTGCAGTCACCTGCCTTGGAAAGGTTCCCCTTATCCTCAGCCACACCTGGCTTAGAAAGCACAATCCTGATATAAATTGGGTTTCTGGCAAAGTTAATTTAACTTGGTGTCCTCCAGAGTGCAAGTCACTCTTAGAGACACACTTTGCTAAGTTATTACGAGAGAACAAATCTCAGGAAACTTGGGTTCAAGCTTTGAAGGCACATGAATCAAAGGTCACTATTGATGAGTCGACCCTAGAAGAAGCCCAGAAGCAAGTACCTAAAGAATACTGGGAGTTCCTAGACATATTTAGTAAAAAGTCGTCAGAGCGCATGCTGCTTAGAAAACCTTGGGATCATGGAATTGATCTAAAAAAAGACTTCCTGCCCAAAAAGGGAAGACTTATCCCACTCTCTGTTGATGAGCAAAAAGAAGTTGAATCCTTCCTGGATGATCAGCTCACAAAAGGATACATTCGACCGTCTATTAGTCAACAGACGTCGCCGGTCTTCTTTATTCCAAGAAGGATGGCAAGAAGCGCATGGTACAGGATTACCGCTACGTAAACGACTGGACAATTAAAAATAACTATCCACTACCGCTTATCTCTCAGCTTGTTGACAAGCTCAAGGGTTGTAAACTCTTCACGAAGATGGATCTTCGGTGAGGATATAACAACGTAAGGATTTGTGAAGGCGATGAATGGAAAGCTGCGTTTGTAACACACAAAGGGGCTTTTGAGCCACTTGTTATGTATTTCGGTCTCTGTAATTCACCCACAACATTCCAAAAGATGATGAATGAAATCTTCCACGACATGTCAGATGTCTGCATGGTGTATATAGATGATCTTATGATATTTACGGACACGGATGATCAGGAAAGGCATGATAGAATCGTGCTGGAAGTTTTGAAACGTTTGCGAGATAATGACTTGTTCGTCAAACCAGAGAAGTGTCACTTTCGAGTCACTGAAGTCGACTTCCTTGGTATGATAGTTTCTCGTGACGGGATCAAAATGGATCCTGAAAAGGTTAACACTATTTTGAAGTGGCCTGAGCCAACCAACGTAAAGCAGGTTCGCGCATTCCTGGGCCTTGGCAACTTCTATTGGCGTTTTATTAAAGATTATGCAATCATGGCTAGACCCATGGCGGACTTAACGTGTAAAGACACTGTATTTAACTTCGGAGAAAAGGAACGCGCAGCGTTTGAAGCTTTGAAAGCCGCCTTTACTCGTGCTCCGGTACTTCAGTACCCCGACCAAGACTGCGAATTCCGCCTGGAAACAGTCGCATCTGAGTTCGCCGTCGGGGGAGTGATATCCGTGAAGTGCGAAGGTGGCAAATTCAGACCCGTTGCGTACATGTCACACTCTATGACACCTCCCGAACGAAATTATCCTATTCACGACAAAGAAATGCTGGCCATCATAAAAGCAACTGAGGCCTGGCGCCATTATCTCGAAGCCACTCCTTATGCTTTCAAGATTTACACGGACCATCACAACTTAACGTATTTTATGAAGTCACAGAATCTCTCTAAGCGCCAAGCGCGCTGGCAAATGTGGATGATGCGCTTTAATTACTCGCTTGTCTATAAAAAGGGAACCCAGATGCACATTGCAGATCCACTTAGCAGGCGATCGGACTATTACATCTCTAGTTCTGAAGATAATAAGGATCAGACCTTGTTAAACCCCATATCTATTAAGTTGATCGACGTCACTGATGAGACTTACGAAGAGCGCCAGTCGCTTATCACGGACTTTCATGACACTCCTGTTGCTGGTCATAAAGGAGTAAAAGCTACTTATAACGTGCTCAGGAAGCACTACACGTGGAAAGGAATGAAGGAACAGATTCAAACCTACATAAAGCACTGTCAGAAGTGCCAACAGTCCAAGGTATTGAATCAAAAGACTTCTGGAAGCCTTGTCCCTCTTCCCACCCCTAGTGGTCCATGGCTTGATGTCACGATGGACTTTACCGAGATGCCAGAATCCCTCGGTTATGATTATATATTAGTGGTCGTCGATCGGTTCTTGAAGGAGGTCGTGTTTGTACCTTGTACCAAGGAGGAAACCGCATTGTCGACTGCTGAGTTGTTTAGGGATCATGTCTGGTGTCAACATGGTCTTCCCTCTTCCATGGTTTCCGACCGTGGATCGGTCTTTGCAAGCAACTTCCTGGGGGAGTTGTATAGACTCTTAGGCGTAAAGCGCAAAATGTCCACTGCATTTCACCCGCAAACCGATGGTCAAACAGAGCGATTGAATCGCAAAATTAATCAGTATCTCTGAACATATGTAAACGATTGTCAAAATGAATGGGCCAAGTGGATCAAGATCGCCCAGTTCATCTGGAACAATACCGTTTCGGAAGTAACCACTGATTCACCGTTTGGAATTACCTGGAGTTATTCCCCTCGTATGGGTGTAGAACCAGTTGAGACTATAGCCCCAGCGGCTAAGGACTTTGCTGCCATATTTAACAAAGTCGTTGAGTCTTCTGAGAAGGCCAAACGTAATATGAAGCTTCAGGCAGATAAGCACAGAAATCCTGCCCCGGACTATGTTGTAGGCCAGCAAGTATGGCTTTCTACGGACAACCTTCGAGTGCTGAATCATGCTTCTAAGAAGCTTACTGAAAAGTGGATTGACCCCTATGAAATTACTTGTGTAACACCGAATGCAGTCGAGCTTAAGCTCCTGAAAACTCTTCGGATTCACCTGGTCGTGAATGTGTCTCGAGTCAAACCTTACCTGGGACCTCTTCCTGGACAACCTGTGTCTCGGCCCGGTCCGGTACATGTTTCAGAAGAATGCGATGAAGAGTATGAAGTGGACTATATTGTAGCCTCTTGTATTTATAAAAAGCAGCTCCAGTACCTAGTGCACTGGAAAGGATACGAAGAACACGAGAGAACCTGGGAACCCTCGTCGAATTTAAAGAATTCTCCTCTGGTAGTCGAGCGCTTTTATCGAGAAAACCCCTCTGCCCCTCAAAAGCTTTGTATGACCCAACCGGACTTTAACTCATTATTTAGTCATATCCCCGAAAACCTTACGGTTTGCGACGCTCAGTTCTGCAGTCTGGAATCCTGCACCTGAGGGGGGAGTAGTGTAACAGTCCAACTTTTTATCTTATCTAATCTGTGATTAGATAGCGTCATATCTTATCATAGTGTACAGCTGTATCTTATCTGCCTTAGTCTAGACCCGTGCCTCATGCTGTACATGCTGCCTCCCTTGATGTCATTCCACATGGCCTTAGCTCCACCATGACATCACTAGCATAGCATTGCACAGTACGTAGCCTCATGGATAGCCTTGCATAGCCCTCGTGTAGAGTAGTATATATACAGTGCAATCCAGCACCCAGAGGCTCTCCATTTGAGCTCATCTTGGGTTATTGCCCTAGTCCTCACGTCCTATTCTCTCAGAGCCCCAGTGTGTAGTAGGGTCCTTGGTGTTTTCGCCTAGGGTCGTCTCACCAAGTGTCATGTATAGAAAGGTGGTGGTCTGCACAGGGAAGGTCTAGCCTAAGGAAGGGAGAAGGAGATCTGTAGGATAACCTCAGTAGTCTGGCAAGCTACTGTATATTAGTATGTACCTGTAGGATAACTACAAGGTATCAGTATGTGTATGGTGGTTAGTAGATGGTACTCACCCTCAGTAGTCTGGCAAGCTACTGAGGGAACTATGGTACTAGAAACTCTACTCTAGTGCGATGAAAGCTTATGTAAGTAGGTAAACATACCACAACAGTCCTGTTTATACTCCAACATCATGGGCCAGTGGAGGGGAAGCCAGGGATGGACTGTATCAAGACCATGTCCAACTCCAGATACTTGTCCAGTTACTCTGGTTGCATTGCAGCTCTACAACTCAACTCTGATCCTCTGTGCATCACTCTGGTCCTGGATGCACACATACCCTTCCGCTAAGTGCAACCCATTGCATTAGTCCCCATCCAGTCATTACCACACTTCTTTGTCTACCCTGTTGTACCATGAGTTCTCTGTTCTGTTTATATCTCCTAGTATCTTGTAGTATTTTCTCTGGACCTAGTTTATTTTCATCAGACCTGATCTAGACCTGTCTCCAGTTGTTCCTTGTCCACCCTTTGGACTGTTTACTTGTGACCATAAATACTCAACCCTAGTTCTTTGTAGTATAAGTACCCTGTACTCCATCCTGTACTCCTCAGTCTGAAATCAACTTAGTCTCTACTTGTCAAGACCAGTTCTCCTTGACAAACTTACTAGAAGGTCCAGGGTTGCAGGGGAGCCCATGCACCTACTTAGGCCATCATACATGGCCCTTGAGGGTGAAAATTGGCCGAGTGTCACGGGCCAGCGGAGGGGAAGCCAGGGATTGACTGTCACGATATAACATGGGTTGGGCCCAGGTTGGATTTTGTCACCCTGTGATATGGGTGGGCTATGGTGCTGTTTAAGGGAGTGGATAAAGGTGTAATCACCATGTCACATGTGTGGGCCGAGATATTGCTTTAATGCAAGGTAATGGGTGGGCTAGGAAACATTAGTACCAGTAAATATAGTAGGGCTGACCTGCTGGGAACTAAGGGGGAACTACCAATATAACTGTGGGTTGACTACTCTGGGACTACCAGGGTTTGACTACCGCAGGTTGACTACCATGGATTGACCACCACGGGTTGACTACTGTGGGTTGACTACTGCGGGTTGACTTCCAGGGATTGACCACTGTGGGTTGACTATTGTGGGTTGACTACCACAGGTCTACCTTTGGTGGACTACTACCTCGGGTTGACTACTGTGGGTTGACTACCGCGGGTTGACTACCATGGGTTGACTCCCAGGGATTCACTAATGCAGGTTGACTGCTGTGGGTTGAGGTCTACTGTGGGTGGACTACTACCTTGGGTTGACTACTGCGGGTTGACACCCAGGGATTCACTAATGCATGACCACCATGGGTGGACTACCTTGGGTTGACTACTGGAGGATGGGCTGGCTACCTTAGGTTCACTACCATTGATTCACTAGTAGGTTCTGTTTTGTGAAATTGATGCTGAAAAATCCAAGTGCTAGCTGTAGGAAGGATTGTATGGACAAATATGGCCGTGGGAAAAATACCGCGGCCTAGCACAGCCGCAGAACACATATACCTAACAAATAAGGCCATACAAAACATTTCCTGGGTATGTACAACTGTGGAAATATGATTTGTGCAGTTAATGCATCAAAATGCAAGTCCAAGCTGTAGGAGGCATGGTATGGGCAGATATGGCCACAGGAAAATTACTGCGGCCTAGCACAGCCATGGTACACATATCTCTAACAATTATGGCCATACAAACCATGTGCTGAGCATGTACAACTATGTAGATATGATTTGCACAGTTAATGCAGACAAATACAAGTTCTAGCTGCAGGAAGGATTGTATGGACAAATATGGTCACGGGAAAATTACCGCGGCCTAGCACAGCTGTGAAACACATGTTCCTAACAAATAAGGCCACACAAAACATTTCCTAGGCAGGTACATTGTGTGTTGCGCAACTAGTGCATCAAATGCAAATCCTGGCCACAGGAAGGATTGTATGGACAAATATGGTTGTGGGAAAATTACCGTGGCCTAGCACAGCTGCGGAACACATGTCCCTAACAAATAAAGCCATACAACACATTTCCTGGGCATGTACAACTGTGTAAACTATCATTTTCCCAGTTAATACAGTGAAATACCAGTCCTAGCCACAGGAAGGATTCAATTATGGACAAATATGGTTGTGGAAAAGTTACCACGGACTAGCACAGCTGCAGAACACATGTCCATAACAAATAAAGCCATACAAAACATTTCCTGGGCATGTACAACTGTGTAAACTATCATTTTCCCAGTGAATACAGTGAAATACCAGTCCTAGCTACAGGAAGGATTGTGGACAAATATGGCTGCGGGTAAATTACCACAGCCTAGCACAGCCACAGTACACATGCCTCTAGCAAATAGAGCCATACAAACCATTTCCTGGGCATGTACAACTGTATAAATTATCATTTGCACAGTTAATGCAGCATAATAAAAGTCCTAGCTGCAGGAGGTATTGTATGGACAAATATGGCTGCAGGTACAATCCCACAGGTCAGAACAGCTGTGGTAAATATATACCAAACAAATAGCACCATGTCCAAACCATGTCTTTCCCACAGTGTCATAGAAATTGCAGATCAGACCACTGAGGATGGATTTTCTGCATAGTTGTGTCATTTTGTTCCCCCCATGGTATATCAGTCTCGAATGTGTTTACCATGGGTATTTGCGGCTCAAAAATTATCTGAAGAGGTGATACCATACTCCACCCAAAGACCAATGATATCCACTGAGGAGGTGACCACTCCAGAGATGACCATGAGAGGAAACTGCATATTTATCACAATAAGGGCTGCATCAGAAGTCCGACTGTGTATGCATTTGCCAACTACCTAGTGGCCTTTGGACTACTACTGCTTTCTCACTACAGTTTACATAAGGCCATAGCACAGGGGGATTGAGCTGAGGAAGTCAAATAACATATCAGATGCCATGGGAAAAAGGCTCAAAATTGTGGAGACTTTAAAAATGTATCAAACACATGCAATAGTATGCAACACCTGATACCCTCATCTTTATAGATGGTTCTATTGAGTTTCTTGCCTCTGACATAGCTATTCAGAGATATATTACACCCCAATTAGTCTAACACAAGACACAAAGTGCAACATGTGTATGTATGGCATGTACATTGCAGCATTGACATATTAGCATTGATGAGAGGTGTCAAGATCGGTTCTCCTCAACAATCTTACTAGGAGGTCCAGGGATGCAGGGGACTAATGAGGAGGTAAGTCCAGACACTAGTAGGTGCTGGTTAGTGTGGACAGTCAAGTCCGGGTCATATAGACGAAGTCCGGGCACTAGAGAAGCACTGGGAGTAAGTCTGGGTTTTTGCGGAGTAAGTCCGGACCGCGGGAAAGTGGGCCGGAGTAGCGCAGCTTGTCCAGACAAAGGACACATCCCAGAGGTGGGATAAGTCCCTAGAGGTCTAGCATTGAGTCTGGGACAGAGGTGGCTTTTGCCCTTGTGCAAGTAGGAGACTTGCTAGGAGTGGACATAGGACCAAGGGGATGAGATAGGACAGAGACCGGAGTTGGCCGGAGTTCAGGAGTTCAGGTGAACAGATGGATTAGGAGAGCATAGCGGGTAGTACAGAGGGAGGAGTATCTTAGTCGAGATTTGATCTAAGGACTACTAGGCCGGAGTTTGGTAGTTTATATAGTAATGAGAACTAAGGTGAGTATATACGGTGACAAGTAAACACCTTAGTCAGGACAAGGGATGGAGCAGAAACAGACAGGAAAATAAACTAGGTACAGGAAAATAAACCGGAGCGGAAGCGGAAATGGGGAACTAGTTTTACAGGGATGACGGAGCAGATGCAGGGTGAAGGGAACTAAGTCAGAACAGGACAAGTAAGGGTTGGAGGTGGACTTAACTAATGTTAAGTCTGGAGTGATGTCCAGGACCGGAGGAAGTGGGACCGGAGGGAGTGTGCAGGTGGAGGAAGGGCGGAGTAGCTGGAGTGAGGTCCAGAGTTGGACATGGAAATGTCCTTAGCCATTGGTGGACCTGACAGAGGAAGCAGAGCAGGAGCAGGAGCAGAACTGAGCTGGAGTTGGATATACCATCCAGAGTTGGGCTATGTTGCAGACGAGGCTAAGGGAGTGGCCGGACTGAAACTGGAGTAGCAACTAGTGGTAGGTACAGGTCCAACAAGGCAGAGTTAGACTGCGGATCTGTCTGTAGGAAGACAGGGGTTAGTCCTGAGGCAGAGATGGACATAGTGACCGGAGTTGAGCTGGAGTGCAGCTATGGGGCTGGAGATGGCCGGACTAGATCTGGAGTTGCATCTATGCCTAAGGAGAGGTCAGGTGGGCCAAGGTTAGACCGGAGTTGCAACTGGGAAAAGTATGGATATGACAAGAGGTTTCATTCTGCACAATGTCACATTTGAGGTGTTTGATAGCTGTGAAGCAGGGTAAATAGCATACAAACAGCATCCAAGGATAGTAAACAGGTTTGGACATGGCCCTATTTGTTTGGTATATATTTACCACAGCTGTTCGGACCTGTGGGATTGTACCTGCAGCCATATTTGTCCATACAATACCTCCTGCAGCTAGGACTTTTATTATGCTGCATTAACTGTGCAAATGATAATTTATACAGTTGTACATGCCCAGGAAATGGTTTGTATGGCTCTATTTGCTAGAGGCATGTGTACTGTGGCTGTGCTAGGCCGCGGTAATTTACCCGCAGCCATATTTGTCCACAATCCTTCCTGTGGCTAGTAGGACTGGTATTTCACTGTATTAACTGGGAAAATGATAGTTTACACAGTTGTACATGCCCAGGAAATGTTTTGTATGGCTTTATTTGTTAGGGACATGTGTTCCGCAGCTGTGCTAGGCCGCGGTAATTTTCCTGCAACCATATTTGTCCATACAATCCTTCCTGCAGCCAGGATTTGCATTTGATGCACTAGTTGTGCAACACACAATGTACCTGCCTAGGAAATGTTTTGTATGGCCTTATTTGTTAGGAACATGTGTTTCACAGCTGTGCTAGGCTGCGGTAATTTTCCCGTGACCATATTTGTCCATACAATCCTTCCTGCAGCTAGAACTTGTATTTGTCTGCATTAACTGTGCAAATCATATCTACATAGTTGTACATGCTCAGCACATGGTTTGTATGGCCATAATTGTTAGAGATATGTGTACCATGGCTGTGCTAGGCCGCAGTAATTTTCCTGTGGCCATATCTGCCCATACCATGCCTCCTACAGCTTGGACTTGCATTTTGATGCATTAACTGCACAAATCATATTTCCACAGTTGTACATACCCAGGAAATGTTTTGTATGGCCTTATTTGTTAGGTATATGTGTTCTGCGGCTGTGCTAGGCCGCGTTATTTTTCCCACAGCCATATTTGTCCATACAATCCTTCCTACAGCTAGCACTTGGATTTTTCAGCATCAATTTCACAAAACAGAACCTACTAGTAAATCAATGGTAGTGAACCTGAGGTAGCCAGCCCATCCTCCAGTAGTCAACCCGAGGTAGTCCTGTGGTAATCAACCCCCAGTTGTCAACATGCATTAGTGAATCCCTGGTTGTCAACCTGCAGTAGTCAACCCGAGGTAGTAGTCAACTGGAGGTGGTAGTCAACCCGAGGTAGGCCACCCATGGTGGTCATGCATTAGTGAATCCCTGGGTGTCAACCCGCAGTAGTCAACCCGAGGTAGTAGTCCACCCACAGTAGACCTCAACCCACAGCAGTCAACCTGCATTAGTGAATCCCTGGGAGTCAACCCATGGTAGTCCACCCGCAGTAGTCAACCCGCTGTGAGTCAAAGTGTGGATTTGGGTCAGAACAATAACCCAAACACAACACCAACAAAGGACTACAAAATTGTGCGAGTGGTGGTTTACCTCCATGGTGTCCAGGGAGGATGTGCTGAGGAGGGGGAGAGGGGATCTACACCAACAGGGTGATGCAGACAGAGATACAGGATACTCCTGAGGTACAGGAGCAATAGAAGACGAAGGGGATAGGTGTCTGGA
>Ga0307518_10000036_pt1 | contig 91114 bp, 97 predicted proteins | sample 25_EM_MG_FD_203889 | JGI IMG/M metagenome (GOLD analysis project Ga0307518, IMG submission 203889) | Populus trichocarpa ectomycorrhiza microbial communities from riparian zone in the Pacific Northwest, United States - 25_EM | ecosystem: Host-associated > Plants > Roots > Unclassified | place...
GCGCGCCAGGACGAGCCGCGGATCGAGCACGAGCGGGTCGAGATGGTCGACGTCGTCGAGCGCGCGCTGGACAGGGCACGCCGCCGCGCGGGCGAGATCGAGTTCGACGTCTCGCTCCAGCCGTGGGTGCTGACCGGCGACACCAGCGCGCTGGAACGCGCGGTGCTGAATCTGCTGGACAACGCGGTGAAGTTCTCGCCGGAGGGGTCGACGGTCGGGGTCCGGCTGTACCCGGTCGGCGACGGCACGGCGGTGCTCGAAGTCGAGGACTCCGGGCCGGGGATCGCCGACGAGGATCTGCCGAAGGTGTTCGACCGCTTCTACCGCTCGTCGGAGGCACGGACGCTGCCAGGTTCCGGGCTCGGGCTCGCCATCGTCCAGCACGCGGCACAGCGGCACGGCGGCGACGTCTACGCGGGCCGCGCGTCCACCGGCGGCGCGCTGATGACCTTGCGGCTCCCGGGAGCCCCGGCCTGATGGGTGACTACGACAAGGGCCTCGAACTGCTCCGGCTTCTCGGTGGCGTCGAGAACCCCGCGGTGCTGGAGCTGTTCGAGGCCGTCGAGGCGACGGACTACGGCAGGGAAGCGGTCGCCTTCGTTTACGGCGGGGTCTACCAGCGGCAGGGGCTTTCGCTGGCGCAGCGGCAATTGATCACCGTCGCCGCGCTGGAGGCCCTGGACTACGCGGAGGCGCAGCTTCGGTTCCATCGCGACGCCGTGGCGAACGTCGGTGGTGACCTGGAGCAGGACGACGAAACGACCAGGCGGCTCAAGCGGATCGCGGTGTACACGGCGAAGGGCGGCGTGGCGCCGGAGCTCGCCGACGTCCTCCAGGAAGCGAAGGACGCGGGAGAGCTCCGGGAGGCTGTCGAGGCGATCCTGCATCTCGCCGTCTACGTGGGCTTCCCCGCCGCGCTCAACGCGCTCGCCATTACGCTGACGGGTGATGAGCACCGAGAACGCGCCTGAGCCGCCGCCCCGTCGTCTGCTGTGGACACTGCTGGTGGCCGCGGTGCTGCTGGCCGCCGACCAGCTGACCAAATGGTGGGCCGTCGACGCCCTCACCGACCACGCGCCGATCCCGGTGATCGGCGATTTCATCCGGTTCCGGCTGCTCTACAACCCGGGCGCGGCGTTCTCGCTGGGCGCGAACTCCACCTGGATCTTCGCGATCCTGGCCGCGGCCGCGGTGGTCGCGCTGCTGTGGATCTCCCGCAAGGTCCGTTCGGCGGGCTGGGCGACCTCGCTCGGGCTGCTGCTCGGCGGCGCGACGACCCACCTGGGAGACCGCCTGTTCCGCGAGCCCGGCTTCGCGCGCGGTCACGTCGTCGACTTCATCGACTACAACGGCTGGTTCGTCGGGAACGTCGCGGACATCGCGCTGTTCTTCGGCGCCGTCTCGCTGTTCGTGCTGAGCTTCCGCGGCGTCCCGATCGACGGCGTCAAGGAGACGGCGGAGGACTGACGAGGCAGAACTCGTTCCCCTCAGGATCCGCGAGCACGACCAATCCCTCTTCGGGTCGCGCGAGGATGCGCGCACCCAAGGCGACGAGCCGTTCGACGTCCTCTCCGGTCAGATCCAGATGCACGCGGTTCTTGACGACCTTCGATTCCGGCACCAGATTGAAGAAGAGCCGGGGCCCCGACGCCGCTTCGACCAGCACTGAAGGATCGTCTTCGGGACCGGAAAATCCCAGCGAACGAAGGCGATCAAGCTCCTCTTCGTCATAGGGTGCGACTTCGTAACCGTCGAGCGCGGCCGCCCAGAAGCGGGCGAGCGAAGCCGGATGCCGGCAGTCGAAGACGACGTCGCGAAGCCTGGCCATGGCCTCATGGTGGCAGGCGGCTCGGCGAGCCGTGTCATGTTTGATCGTGTAGGATTTTGTGTAGTTGATCCAGGGTAGTTATCGGAGGCTTCGTGCTCGCGCGGCAACGACAGGCGGTGATCCTCGAGGAGGCGCGCCGGACCGGGGCGGTCCGGGTCAGCGATCTCGTCGTGAGGCTCGGCGTTTCCGACATGACGGTGCGCCGCGACCTCGACGTGCTCGCGAGCCGTGGCCTGGTCGAAAAGGTCTACGGCGGCGCCACCTCCATCGTCGGCAAGAGCACCGACGAACCGGGTTTCGAGGCCAAATCCGTGCGCCAGCGCGCGCAGAAGGAGGCCATCGCCGCCCTCGCCGCCGGGCTGGTCCGGCCGGGCACCGCGATCGGCATCTCCGCCGGCACCACCACTTGGACGCTGGCCAGGGCGCTCGACGAGGTCCCCGGCCTGACGATCGTCACGAACTCCATCCAGGTCGCCGACGTGCTGCGCGGCGCGAACCAGCCGGACCGCACGGTCGTCCTCACCGGCGGTGTCCGCACCCCGTCGGACGCGCTGGTCGGGCCGGTCGCCGTGCAGAGCCTGCGGTCGCTGCACCTGGACGTCGTCTTCCTCGGTGTGCACGGGATGGCCGACGGCCCCGGGTTCACCACGCCGAACCTCACCGAATCCGAGACCGACCGCGCGCTGGTCGAAGCGGGCCGCAAGCTGGTCGTGCTGGCCGACCACACCAAATGGGGCATCGTCGGGATCTCCACCATCGCCGGGCTCGAAGAGGCCGACGTCGTCGTCTCGGACGACGGTTTGTCCGACAACGCAAGGGAAACGCTCACCGAGCAGGTGGGTGAGCTGATGATCGCCGAGACGGCGGAGACGGCTGAGGCTGAAGAAGCGTGAAGCGCACGGTTAGGCACCTGGCCGACGGCCGGGAGATCATCTATTTCGACGCTCCGGGCGCGCCCGAACGCACCGCCGAGGACACGCGTGACCTGCCCCAGGTCGCGGCGGCGTCGGAGATCCGGCGCGATCCGCTGACCGGCGAATGGGTCGCGATGGCCGCGCACCGGCAGACGCGGACCTACAAACCGCCCGCCGACCTCTGCCCGCTGTGTCCCTCGAAACCCGGGAAGCCGAGCGAGATCCCGGAGGCGGACTACGACGTCGCCGTGTTCGAGAACCGGTTCCCTTCCTTCGCCCGCAACGTCCTCGGTGATTCGTCCACAGTGGATGGAGCGGGGCTGGTGCCGGTCGCGCCGGGCGTCGGCCGGTGCGAGGTCGTCTGCTTCACCAGCGACCACGACGGTTCTTTCGCCGGACTGACGGCGAAACAGGTCCGCGCGGTCGTCGACGCCTGGGCCGACCGCACCGCCGAACTGTCCGCGATGGACGGTGTCGAGCAGGTCTTCCCGTTCGAGAACCGGGGCGAAGAGATCGGCGTGACCCTGCACCACCCGCACGGCCAGATCTACGGCTACCCGTTCGTCACGCCGAAGACCGAGCGCCTGCTGGAGGTCGCCCGCGCCTACGAGGCGGAGCACGGCCGTCCGGTGATGGGGGACGTCCTGGCCGCCGAGCGGGAATCCGGCGCGCGGGTCGTGGTCGCGGGCGAGCACTGGACGGCGTTCGTGCCGCCCGCCGCGCGCTGGCCCGTGCAGGTCCAGATCGTGCCGCATCGCCAGGTGCCCGACATCCCCGCGCTTTCGGACGCCGAACGTGACGACTTCGCCGACGTCTACCTCGAAGTCCTTCGCCGCTGCGACGGGCTTTACGACCGGCCGCTGCCCTACATCGCGGCCTGGAACCAGGCGCCGGCCAAACGCGACCGCGAACTCGGCTGGCTGTACCTGGAGGTGTTCTCGGTCCTGCGGTCCAAGGACAAACTGAAGTACCTGGCGGGTTCGGAGTCCGGGATGGCCGTGTGGATCAACGACGCCACCCCCGAGCAGATCGCGGACAGGCTGCGCGCCACCCGCTGACAGGGCCATACTCATGTGCGATGCACAGCTTTGGCTCAGGAACTTCTCAGGACCATCCCGCAAGGTGAAGACATGACCGAGAACGACGCCGAGAAGGCGCGGCCCGCCGGCGATCGGCCGGACGCGGAGCAGAGCGCTGCCTGGGCGGCTCAGCCCGCGCCGCAGCAGCCTGACGCGACCGGCCTCGGCGGCCATGCAACTCCGCACACCGGAGCGCAGCAGGCCTACACCCCGGAGCAGCAGCAGTACAACCCGTGGTCGCCTCAGGCCCAGACGCAGACCCAGGAACACCAGGCGCAGGGGCAGTACACCCAGGGCCACCAGATCCCCGGGCAGCAGACGCCGTTCACGCAGCCAGGCCCGTCGGTCTACGCGGTCCCGCAGCAGCGCCAGGCGCAGAAGTCCACCTCGGGCAAGCTGCTCGCCGGTGTCGCGGCGGTCGCGCTCGTCGTCGGCGGCGTCGCGGGCGGCACGGTCGGCTACCTGACCGGAGACGGGTCCGGCGGCTCCGCCGTGAACGCGCTCGACGCGCCGAAGCCCGCCCAGCAGACGGGCAACCTGCCCGCCGGTTCGGTCGAATCCGTGGCGCAGAAGCTGTCGCCGAGCGTGGTCGAGCTGCAGGTGTCCGGCCGGTCGGGGGCGGGCGAGGGCTCCGGTTTCGTGCTCAGCACCGACGGTTACGTGCTCACCAACAACCACGTCGTCGAGGTCGCCGCCGGAGGCGGGCAGATCCAGGCGGTGTTCCAGGACGGCAAGAAGGGCACGGCGACCGTCGTCGGCCGTGACCCCACGACGGATATCGCCGTGGTGAAGGTCAGCGGCGTCAGCGGCCTGACCCCGGTGGAGCTCGGCCGGTCCGACGACCTGCGGGTCGGGCAGCCGGTGGTCGCCATCGGTTCGCCGTTCGAGCTGACCGGCACGGTCACGTCGGGCATCGTCAGCGCGCTGAACCGGCCGGTGAGCGCCGGCGGCAACGGCGACCAGACCACGGTGATGTCGGCGGTGCAGACCGACGCGGCGATCAACCCGGGCAACTCGGGCGGCCCGCTCGCGAACATGGCCGGTCAGGTCATCGGCATCAACTCGGCGATCTACAGCCCGAAGTCCGCGCAGGGCCAGGGCGGCGAGAGCGGCGGCAACGTCGGCATCGGTTTCGCGATCCCGATCGACCAGGCGCGCCGCACGGCCGACGACATCATCAACACCGGCCAGGCCACGCAGACCTTCATCGGCGCGCGAGTGCAGACGGCGCCGACCGGTGGCGCGCAGCTCGGTGAGATCTCGCCGGGCAGCCCCGCGGAGAAGGCGGGCCTCAAATCCGGCGACGTCGTGACGAAGCTGGACGACCGGTCGATCCCCAACGCGGACGCGCTCGTCGCCGAGATCCGCACCAGGGCGCCGAACGACAAGGTGAAGTTCACCCTCAGCGGGGACAAGGTCATCGAGGTGACCCTCGGCGGCCAGCCCGTCACCCCGAACTAAGACGCTCGGCCGCCGTGCGCGGCCGAGACCAGCTCCGGCTCGAACCCCCAGCGGGCCGGACCACGGAGGCCACGTGCGACCGGCTGCCAATCCCGGTCGCGCGTGGCCCCTTTCGTCTCGTGAGTGGTAAGGACGGTTCTATTGAGGGGTAAGGCAAACCCTCACGCAACTGTCCACAAAGGACGCGAACTTGCCATTCGCGTCCGATTTGTGCGCTTTGCGCGGGCGTCGTGAGTGGCAATGATCGTTCTAACCCTCTTTATCACTCACGACCTCCGCCAGAACCGGACATCATGACATTAACCGGACGTGTGATCGGCGCACGTTGTCCCTTGTGGACACTTTGTGCCGAGTAAGCCCGCAAGTCGGGTCCGGAACCCTGGCCTGCGCGACGGGGGTTCGATCACGCCACCTTTGCCTTACCCCGCAATAACCGTCCTTACCACTCACGAGACCGTCGCCAGAACGCGGCCACGAGCACACCGGCCCACACGACGGCGAGGGTGAGCAGCAGGCCGGTGACGGTGTCGGCGTCGTGCAGGCCCGGATTCCGGGCGCCGCCGAAAGGCCGCCACAACAACGGGAACGCGAGTAGCGTCAGGACGCCGGTGAGCACCGCGCCCGTCTTGACCGGCGTCTTCCAGCGGTCCGGGAGGAACCTGCTCAGCGCGAAACCCACGGCGCCGACCAGCGGCGCGACCAGCAGGTCGTGGACCAGCGGCCCGCCGGCGAGCCAGCCGAGCGTCCCGAAGACGTCCGGGCGCAGCGGGAACGCGTATTCGGAGAACAGCACCGCGCCCCACGCGAGCGCGGCGAGGCCGGGCAGGAACAGCAGTAGCCGCAACGTCTTCACAGCGTCTCCAAGCGGGTGACCCATTTCGTCTGCAGGACGCCGGGCCGGTTCGGGGCGATGATCCGGCACGGGAAGCCGTGGTCGGCGTTGAGCACCTCACCGTCGAGTTCGAGCGCCAGCAGGGTGAGTTCGTCCGCGGTGTGCTCGCCAGGGAGATCGCTGATCCCGTACGGTCCCGCCTTCTCCAGCGAGAACACGCGGACCGGTGTCCCCGGCGTGCTTCCGGCGTGCCGCAGCAAATCCGGCAGGGAGACCCCGCTCCAGTGCGCGGATTCGCTCCAGCCCTCGACGCACGCGATCGGCAGCTCGGCCGAAGTCCTCGGCAGGGCACGGAGTTCGTCCAGGGAATAGGTTTTCGTGCCGTTCGGGGTCACGACCGAGAGCCGCCAGTTCGGGTCTTTCGCCGCGTCCAGGACACCGGCGGCCTCGGCGGTCCGGTTCACCGGAAGGCCCTTGCCGCTGCGCCACGACAGGGCGGAAACGGTGCGCAGCAACGGAACGGTCGCCCCGGCCGTCGCCACGACGGCGACGCCCGCCGCCAGCCAGGTCGTGCGGAGGAAGGCGCGCCGCGACGGTTCGGGCTTCGTCGTGAGCGAGCGGCGGACGATGGGGAGTTTCACCGCGATGTGCACCAGGATCGAGCCGATCGCCACCCACGCGACCGCGTAGTGCAGCTGCGGGAAGTAGAAGTCCCACGGATAGTTCTGCGCGACGTTGAACAGGCCGGTGACGAGTTCGAAGAACGCGGCCGCGGAAAGCACGAGGATCGACAGGCGTTCGAGCGCGTGCGGCAGCGAACGGAGCACCGGTCGCTCGAAGAGTTTCGGGTAGACACTCCAGAGTTTGGCCAGCAGCAAGGGAATCGACGCGATCCCGGAGAGCACGTGCGTGCCCTGGGTGACCCGGTACAGCCAGACCGGACGGCTCGGCCAGCCGAACCACGACGGCGGATGCTGGATGAGATGGCTGATCAGGCCGGTGACGAAACACAGCGTGAACGTGACGGCGAGGGCGAGCCCGATCCGGGACGTCACACGCTCCGAAGGTGTGTTCATGCTTTCTCCAGGCAGGCGAACCAGCGGTGACCGTGGCTGGTGGACCAGGCGACGCGGAACGCGGTGCGGGCGGCGAGGTCCGCGATCGCCTCGACCCCGACCCACGCCCAGGTGAACCAGGCGCCGTTGTCGGGGCGCAGCCGGACGCGGTCCTGGCGGAGACCGCGGCCGGGCGGGTCGAGTTCGACGAGCACGGTCCCGCCGGCGGTGATCAGTTCCGCCATCCGCGTCAGGAGGCGGTGCGGATCGCCGCCGATGCCGATGTTCCCGTCGGCGAGCAGGACATGCCGCCAGCGTCCTTCGCCGGGGAGCCGGTCGAAGACGTCGCGGTGGAGCGCGGCGGCGCCCCGGTCGTGGGTGAGCCGCACGGCGGTGGCGGAGATGTCGACGCCGAGCGAGGCGACGCCGAGTTCGGACAGCGCGGCGGTGAGCCTGCCGGGGCCGCAGCCGACGTCGAGAGTCGGACCGTCGCAGGCGTCGAGGAGGACTTCGTCGCCTTCGCAGGGGATGGCCGTCCAGCGGTCCACCGGCAGGTCGACGCGTTCACCGGTCGCCAATTCCAGCCAGCAGCGGTGGCCGAGCAGGCCGCGGTCGAAGGCGGTCACCGGACTTCGGCCACCGCTCGGGCGAAGCGGCCGTGCGGTGCCGCAGCGGCGACGCGGCGCGCGTCCGCGATCGTGTCCACATCGGACAGTCGGGGTAGCGTGCCGGGACGCAATCCGATATCGGTCAGCGCGCGCAGGGTTTGCCGTCCGGTGTCGTCACGCGACATCGGGACACCGGCGAGAGCCTTGGCGTGCAACGGGTCCGTGAGTCCCAGTGCCCACCAACCGCCGTCTTCGGCAGGTCCGAGGACGGAATCGTCGGGCCTGTTCGCGGCGTCGGCGAGGAGCGCCGGGGTGACCTGTGGGGTGTCCATCCCGATCTGCAGCACCGGTTCTCCGGGGCGAGGGGCGTCCGCGTGCGCGTTGACGAGCCGGATGTCGAAACCGTCACCGCGTTGGGGGATCACGTCGGTCTCGCGGAGTGCTGCGGCGATTTCCCTGCCACGGGCGGCCTTGCCGAGGCCGCCGGTCATGGCGACGACCACGCGGGCGTCCGGAGTCCGGAGAGCGGCGTCGAGAGTGTCGAGCAGCGAGGCGGCCGCGATCTCGGCGGCCTGTTCCGGGGTCGCGGGAGGGCACAGCCGCGTCTTCGCGAAACCGGGCACGGGCGCCTTGGCGACGATCAGCAGGCAGAAGGTCATCGGCTCAGCACCCGCCCGAAATCCCGTGCGGCGCGCAGGGTTCCCCGCAGCGAGCCGGAAACCTTCGACTTCGTGCCTTTCGCGCGTTCGCCGTAGGACACGTCGAACTCGGCGACCCGCCAGCCCGCGCGCCGCGCCTTGATCAGCAGTTCGAGCGGGTAGCCGAAGGCGCGATCGGTGACGCCGAGATCGAGGAGCGCCTGCCGTCGCACGGCTCGTAGCGGCGCGATGTCCCGGACCGGCAATCCCTTGCGCCGCAACAGCGACGAGATCAGCGCGTTCCCGGCTCTCGCGTGCCAGGGCCAGACTCCCGGCCCGGTCGGCACCCGCCGCCCGACCGCCAGATCCACGTCCGCGAGACCCCGGATGAGCATCGGGAGTTCGGCGAGATCGAGAGACCCGTCGGCATCGGCGAAGCAGACGACGTCCGCCGTCGCCGCTTCCAGACCCGTGTGCACAGCGGCCCCGTAGCCGCGCCGGGGTTCGTGGACGACCTTCGCCCCGAGCCCGGCCGCGATCTCGGCGGAACCGTCCGTGGAACCGTTGTCGACCACGATCGCCCGATACCGCTCGGGCAACGCGGCCAGTACGCCGGGCAGGGCACCGGCCTCGTCGAGACAGGGGAGCACGACGTCAACCTGGTCATCGTTCACGCGAAGAACGCTAAGTCCGGGATGGACGGACGAAAACCCTTGCCGTGCTTACCGAATCATGACGTCGGCGAAGTCCTTACCGAGTTCTGACGGATCCCGCGTTCGGCCGGCCGGGCCGCCGGGACGGGGCTAAGGTGCCCGGCTGTCACGGTTTCGCGATCCGCCTGGCCACGAACGCCCCGGCGAGCGCGACCAGTGCGGACCCGGCGATCCACGGCCACACCGGTACGGAGTCGTCCGCCACCGCGGTTTCGCTCCGCACCTTCGGGGCGGCGGCCGTCCCCGGGCCCGCCGTGGTGAGCGTGAACGGGACGGAACCCGACACGGGGTGGCCGTCCGCGGACACCACGCGGTACTTCACCGTGTAGACGCCGGTGGAGCCCAGCGCTCGAAGGGGCGCGGACAACTTCTCCCCGGTGACCACGGGCGGCCCGCCTTCCCAGTGCGACGTGCCGTCCGGGCCGAGCACGGCCAATTCGGTGAAGCCGCTGTCGAGCGGCTCGTTGAACACCAAGGTGACGGCGGCGGGGGCGGACGTGAGCGAGGCGTCCTTCGCCGGGTCGCTCGAGACGAGAACGCTGTGTGCCATGGCGGGTTGGACGCCGCCGAGTGCCATGAACAGCACCGCGGCGGCCAGCACGGCTCCGCGTAGCACATTTCGCACCGATGACGGGAAAAGCGGCATGGTCGTTCCTCGCAATCGCGTCGGGGACGCCCATCGTGGGCGACGGAATGGTCGGACGCGTTGCGGTGGAGGGGGTTCGTGCGACGACCGTGTTAACGAAAACTCACCGCTCCTGGCGAAGAAGCACTCCGAAACGGACAGGCTTCACTCGTTCGGCCGTACGGACCGGGCATTCGGCGGAGGAATTCACAGCCGGACGGAGTCATCGGGCCGGGTTCCTTTACCTGGGCTTCATGTGACGATCATGCCAGGTAACGCGGCAGCTGGTTTTCTTCTCGCCCATCGAACCGTTCCCCTTTTCTCCTTCGTAGGAGAGGACTTCTCCGTGGCTTTGCGAGCTATCGTCCCGCGCCGGGATCAGCTGATCGCGGCGAGCCTCACCGGCGCGGTCGTGATCGTGGTCGGATACGCGTCGGGTCTCGGGCTGAAACCCGGGACGGCGGCGGAAAACCCGCCACCGGTGATCGCCCAGCCCGCACCGTCCGGCCAGTCGCCCGTGCCGGACGGGAAACCGCCGCCTCCCGCGTCCATTCCTTCCCTGCCGGCGGTTCCGGTCACCGACGCCCCCGCCCCGGTGGCGCCGCCCGGGCCCGGTGGCGGTGTCGACGCCAGCCCTTCGGCGCCGCCACCGGAACCCGTGCCGCCGACACATCCGCATCCGGAGCCACCGACCACTTCGCCGCCGCCACCCCCCGAGGAGCTTCCGAACTGTCAATCCGGTGCGGTGCAACAGGTTCTGGACACGGTCGCCGCGCTTCCGCTGCTCGGCGGCGTCACCGCGGGCCTCGGTGTGACGGGGGCGGACGGGCTCGGCGCGACGCTGCTCGGATACTGCCGCGCGGACGACGGCACGGTCGTCCTCGAAACCGTTCCCGTTCCGGCCCGGTGAGCCATGGTCAAAACCTGGTACGTACTCGCCCGCTGCGTGGACTACTTCGGCATGACCCTGTTCACGGGCGGCCTGTTCTTCCTCGCGTTCCTGTGGCCGGACGGCGCCGCGCACGGCCGGGCCCGCAAGGTCGTCGGAACCGGATGGCTGCTCGGTTTCGCCGGTACCGTCGCCGGTCTCGGCCTGCAGGGCGCGTGGGCGGCACAACGTCCGGCCGCGGACCTCTTCGATTGGGACCTGCTCGGGCAAGTGCTCGACACCCAGTTCGGGCGCGTCTGGTTCGCGAAGGCGTTGCTGTGGCTGCTGGCGGGTGTCGTCCTCGCCGACCTGATGCAGCGCGGCCGGGCCGCGGCGACGTCGACCGCCTGGCGGGTCGGCGCGGGCGTGGTGACCCTCGGGCTGCTGCGCACGACGGGGCTGACCGGGCACGCGGTCGAAAGCGGGAGACCGTTGCTCACCCAGATCGCGGACCTCGTGCATCTGGCCGGGATCTGCGCCTGGATCGGGGGACTGGCCGTCCTGTTGTTCGGCGTGTTGTCCCGGCGTGATCCCGGCGAACTCGCCGCCGTCGTACCGCGCTATTCCCGGCTGGCCATGGTTTCCGTCTTCGCCGTCATCGTGGCCGGTGCCGTGCTGGCGTGGCAGACGGTCGGCGGCTGGGACCGACTGTCCACAACGGACTACGGGCGCACGCTCGTGGTCAAGCTGCTCGTCCTCGCGGTCGTCCTCGTGCTCGCGCAGGGCAGCAAGAGCTGGGTCGCCCGGCGCCTGGATTTCGCCGTGGTCCTGCGCGGGGACGCCGCCACCGTCCGCCCCTTCGTCCATTCCGTCGCCGCCGAGACCGCGCTCGTCATCGTGGTCCTCGTCGCGGCGAGCCTTCTCGTCACGGCCAGTCCCGGCCGGTGACCGTCCAACCGAAAGGAGTGTCCTCAATGGACAACCAGGAGACCGGGAACCCCACGGCCGAAGCGCCGCCGCCGGTGCCCGCCCGGCGCATCTGGCCGGTGGCGGTGGCGATCCTCGCCCTGGGTGTCGCGCTGTTCAGCCTCGCCACCCTGCGAGGCGGGCAGCAGGCGGACACCGCCCAGAGCGCCGACGTCGACCTCGCCGCGCTGTCGAAGCAAGGGCCGCTGGCGGTTCCGCTGTATCAGGAAATCGCCAAGGAGAAGGCGGCGGCACCGACGGCGGCCAAAACCGTCGAGATCATGGGGTACAAGTACAGCCCCGCGAGCCTTTCCGTCGCCGTCGGCGACACGGTGACGTGGACCAACCACGACACCGCGCCGCACAACGTCGTCGTCACCGACGGCCCGGAGAAGTTCACTTCACCGACGCTGCAACAGGGACAGACCTTCAGTCACACCTTCACCAAGGCCGGGAACTACTCCTACTACTGCTCGGTGCACCCGGACATGAAGGCCTCGGTCAAGGTGGAGGGCTCGGGTACGCCGCCGACGTCGTCGCCGACCAGCGTCCCGCCGAGTTCGACGCCGACTTCGAGCCCGCCGCACACGATGCCGCCCACCACCCCGGGCGGCGGGTCTTGTGTCCCGAAGGGGGTGCTGCAGCCGATCATCGACCACGTCAAGGCGGCGCACCTGCAGACCTCGCCGGGGCAGCAGGTGCAGGACATCCTGAACCTCGACCAGTACATCAAGACCCACACGGTGTGGCTGGAAACCGTCCTCGCCCCACTGCTGGACGGATCGGCCGACAAGGTCGTCGCCGACACGCTCGCACCGATCGTCGCGCATCTCAAATCCGCGCATCTGGAGACGTCGCCCGGTCAGCAGGTGGCCGATCTGCTGAACCTCGACCAGTACATCAAGACGCATACGGTGTGGCTCGAAACCGTGCTCACGCCGTTGCTGGACCAGGCGAGCTGTTAGGCGGTGGCCCGGCCGGTAAGCGGCCGGCCGGGCCCTTCGCCAGTATCCACGTTCCCCAGTACGGAGACGAGCGATGTCCGACACCGAACTCCTTCCCGCCCCGGCCCAGACCGGCCACACGCTCCGCCCGGACCGTTGCGTCGTGGAGCCGTCGCTCAGATTCCTGCGTTTCCCCTTGGCGCGTGCCAGGTTCACCGCGACCGCGGGATATCTGGACGTCTCGGAGGATCCCGCGCTCTTCGTCGAGCTGGACGTCCCTTCGCTGCGCACCTATCCGTGGCCGTTGAAGCACTTGATCCTCAGGCGTCACGAGACCCGCGTGCTGACGTTCACCTCCGGCGAGCTCGTAGTCGACGGGCGGCGGGTGCGGATCGACGGGTGGATCGGGAACCGCGGGCTCGTGCTCTCCGGTGAGCTGCGTCCGGTCGACGAAGAAGGGATCGTCTTGTGGGCCAAAGGAATCCTCCCACGGCCGCGTCGCGCGCCCTGGTATGTCCGGCGCCTCCACGTCGAGATCGCCATCGAGTTCGTCCGATGAAGCGGCTCGCCGGCCTCGTCCTGACGGCTTTCTTCCTCATCCTGCAAGCCATCTGCCTGGCGCCACCGGCGAACGCGGCCACGCAGCAGGTGATGATGCAGGGCTACGCGTACGGACCGGCGGCACTGACCGTGCGGGTCGGGGACACCGTCACCTGGATGCAGCACGATCAGGCGCCCCACGACGTCGTCACGACGAGCGCGCCGGTCGCTTTCCGCAGTCCGCAGCTCTCGGCGGGGCAGAGCTGGAGCTACACCTTCACCAAGCCGGGTACGTATTCCTACTACTGTTCGGTGCACCCGGACATGCGGGCGACGGTCACCGTCCTCGCCGCGGAAACGCCCACGAAGCAGCCGTCTCCCACGCCTCCGAAACAGACCACGGCTCGTCCGACGGCGACTTCGGCTCCGTCGTCGAGTTCGCCTCCGACAAGCAGCGCTGCCCCCGCCCCGGCCCCGGTGGTCCCCGAGAGCTCGGCGCCCGCTCCTCCGGTCACCCAGGAGACGGCGGCCACCGGACCGTCACTCGACCCGATGCTGCTGGTCGCCGGGGTCGTCACCGGGGTGGCCGTGCTGTGCCTGCTCCTGGTCGGGTCGCGGCCGGGCGGGTGAGGGAAGGTCTTACCGAGTTCTGACGGAGGGCGCCGACGCGTCGTTTCGCGCCGGGAACGCGGTTACGGTGCCGGTGATGTCCACTGTCACCGCCCCTTCCCGTACCGGTCGCCGGGCCGATCTGATCGCCGTGGGGCTGGCGATGCTCGTGGTCGCCGCGGCGATCGCCGTCGGCCTCCACTACAACCGGCCCGGTTCCGGCGTGGTGATCTACGCGTTCGCGCCGCCGCTGTTCGGCCTGTGGCTGCCGCATGTGGGGCCGGGTTCGGTCGCCGCCGTCGTGATCGCGCTCCTGGTCGTCACCAAAGGTCCCTCGCTCGCCGCACGGCTGCGCTGGCGTCCGCTGCTCGCGCTCGGCTACGTGACCGCGCTGGCGTGGACGTTCTCGCTGGCGATGATCGACGGCTGGGCACGTGGTTTCACCGGCAGGCTCACCACGGAACACGAGTACCTGCACGAGGTCCCGGGCATCACCGACATCCCGAAGATGCTGGCCGGATTCTCCTCGCGGATCCTGGACTTCCAGCCGGACTCGTGGACGACGCACGTTTCCGGGCATCCGCCGGGCGCGACGCTGGTCTTCGTCTGGCTCGACAGGCTCGGCCTGCAGGGCGGCGCGTGGGCGTCGACGGTCGTCGTGCTGGTCGGTTGCCTGGCGGTGGTCGCGGTGCCGGTGACGCTCGCCGCGCTGGGCCGGGAGGACGCCGCTCGGGTGGTCCTGCCGTTCGCGGTGCTCACCCCGGGCGCGATCTGGATCGGCGTTTCCGCGGACGGGCTCTTCGCCGGGGTCACGGCGACCGGGATCGCGTTGCTGGCGTTCGCCACGCGACGGCGGATCCTCGCGCTCCCCGGCGGTCTGCTGCTCGGGTTCGGGCTCTTCCTTTCGTACGGTCTCGTGCTGCTGGCCGTGCTCGTGCTGGCCGTCGTCGTGCTGACCCGCGAGTGGCGGATCCTGCTCCTCGCCACGGCGGGCGTGGCCGTGGTCGTCGTGGCGTTCGCGCTGGCGGGATTCTGGTGGCTCGACGGCTATCACCTGGTGGTCGAGCGCTACTACCAGGGGATCGCGACGCTGCGCCCGTACTCCTACTGGGTGTGGGCGGATATCGCGGCGGTGCTCATCGCGATCGGGCCCGCCGTGATCGCCGGGACGCGACGGGCGGGCGCGGAGTTCCTCGCCGAGCCGAAACGGTCGTTCCGCGAGCCGGTCACGCTGATCGTGCTGGCCGCGGCGCTGACGATCGCGTTCGCCGACCTGTCCGGCCTGTCGAAGGCGGAGGTCGAACGCATCTGGCTACCGTTCGAGGTGTGGCTGCTGCCCGCGGTGGCGCTGCTGCCGTCGCGGGGGCGGCGGTGGTGGCTCGCCGCGTCGGCGGCCACGGCGCTGGTGGTGAACCATCTGGTGCTGACGAGCTGGTGAGGTGGATGGCATGACAGAACAGGGGCGGGTGCTCGTCGTCGACGACGACGAGACCGTGCGGGACGTCGTCCGGCGGTATCTGGAGGTCGCGGGCTTCGAGGTCGACGTCGCGGGCGACGGCACCGAAGGGCTGCGGCTGTTCTCCACGACCGGGCCGGATCTCGTGGTCCTCGACGTCATGATGCCCGGGCTCAACGGGCTCGAGGTGTGCCGCCGCCTGCGGCAGGTGAGCCAGGTGCCGGTCGTGATGCTGACCGCCCTCGGCGAGGAGGAGAACCGCATCGCCGGGCTGCAGCTCGGCGCCGACGACTACGTCACGAAACCGTTCAGCCCCAAGGAACTCGCGTTGCGGGTGACGTCGGTGCTGCGGCGGGCGCGGATGCCGAGGCCCGAACCGGCGGCACGCGTGATCACCGACGGCGACCTCGCGCTGCAGATGTCGGCCCGGCAGGCGGCCCTCGGCGGCGTGGAACTCCCCCTGACGAGCCGGGAATTCGACCTGCTCGCGTTCTTCCTCACCCATCCCGGGGTGGCGTTCTCCCGCGCCGACCTGCTGGAGAAGGTCTGGGGCTGGGACTTCGGCGACCAGTCCACCGTGACCGTCCACGTCAGACGGTTGAGGGAGAAGATCGAGAAGAACCCGGCGAAACCCGTCCGCGTCGCCACCGTGTGGGGCGTCGGCTACCGGTACGACCCGGTGCGGCGATGATCGGCTCCGGGGAGTCGCTCGGCGAGATGCTGGCGCACGCCTGGCACATCCTGCCGTTCGCGCTGATGTTCGCGTTGCCGGTGGTGCTGCTCGGCGGGCTGGCCCTGTACCTGCTCCGGCACGGTTCGCTGGCCAGCACGATGACGATCCTCGTGCTGATCCCGGTGTTCGCGACGCTGATCGCGGTGCTCGGGATCAGCGGGTTCATGTTCACCCCGGCGCTGACCACGATGACGCTGGTCTGCCTGCTGGTCGCGCTCGTGACCGTGCCGGCGGCGCTCGTGCTCGGCCGTGCGATCGCGCGCCGCAGTGTGTGGGAACGGGAAGCGCGGGAACGGGAGCGCGCGGCCGAGGCGTCGCGGCGCGAACTGGTCGCGTGGATCAGCCACGACCTGCGAAGCCCGCTGGCCGGCATCCAGGCGATGGCCGAGGCCGTCGCGGACGGCGTCGTCGCCGACCCGATCGAGGTCACCGGCTACGCGCGGCGGATCAGCGGCGAGACCACGCGGCTGTCGGGCATGGTCGGGGACCTGTTCGAACTTTCGCGGATCACCGCGGGCGCGCTGCAGCTGACCATGGCCGCGGTGCCGCTGCGCGACGTCGTGAGCGACGCCGTCGCCGCGCAGGCGCCGCTCGCCGACCAGAAACGCGTACGGATGATCGAATACGCCACCGTGTGGCCGGTCGTTTCCGGCAGCGACCCGGAACTGGCGCGGATCGTGCGGAACCTGGTGTCCAACGCCGTGCGGCACACCCCGCCGGACGGGACGGTCGCCGTCCAGATCGGCATCGAGGGCGGTGAGGCGCTGCTCGCGGTTTCCGACGGCTGCGGCGGGATCCCCGACGACGAAATCGGCCGGGTCTTCGACGTCGCCTTCCGCGGCACGCGGGCGCGGACACCCGAACGCGGTGGGCTGGCGAGCGGCGGCGGACTCGGCCTCGCGATCGCGAAAGGCCTCGTCGAAGCCCATCGCGGCCGTATCGGCGTCCAGAACCACGGGCCCGGCTGCCGGTTCGAGGTCCGGCTTCCGCTCGCCATGCCCTGACCGTGTCAGCGGCATGTCACCACGGTGTCAGCGTGGACGGACATCGTTGCCGCCATGACGACTTCAGCGAAGCGATTCTTCCGGCGGGCGGCGATCACCGGGGTGGCGGCCGCACTGCTGGCCGGGCTCACCCCCGGCCTGGCCGCCGCGGACAACGGACGGGACCGGCCGGACCTGCGGGCGACGGTCGAGGAGATCGCCGCCGCCGGTTTCGCCGGCGCGCAGCTGCGGGTGCACGACGCGCGAGGTGACTGGACCGGCAGCGCCGGGGTGCGCGAGCTGGGCTCGGCCGCCAAACCGCCGACCAACGGACGGTTCCGGATCGGCAGCAACACCAAGACCTTCGTGTCCACCGTCGTGCTGCAGCTGGTCGGGGAGGGCAAGGTCGGCCTGGACGCGCCGGTGGCCGGTTACCTGCCCGAGTTCGGCCTCGACCGGCGGATCACGGTGCGGATGTTGTTGCAGCACACCAGCGGCCTGTTCGACTACACCGGCGCGATGCTGCCCGACGGCACGATCGTGCCGGGGATCCCCTTGACGGGCAAGGAGTTCCTGGACAATCGCTATCACACCTACCGGCCGGAGGAGCTCGTGCGCTTCGGCCTGTCGAAGCCGCCGCTGTTCGCGCCGGGAACGGACTGGACGTACACGAACATCAACTACGTCCTGGCCGGGCTGGTGATCGAGAAGGTCACCGGCCGCCCCTACGGCGACGAGCTGCGGCGGCGGATCTTCCGGCCGCTCGGGCTCCGGGACACCGTGGTGCCCGGCACCTGGCCCGGTATCCCCGGACCGCACGCCCACGGCTACTACCGCTACCAGGAGGCCGGGCAGTGGAAGACGGTCGACATCACGAACCAGAACCCGTCGTGGGCGTCCAGCGCCGGTGAGCTGATCTCGACCACGAAGGATCTCCACACGTTCTTTTCCGCGCTGCTGGGCGGAAAGCTGCTGCCCGCCCCGCTGCTCGCCGAGATGCGCAAGCCGCACCCGAAGGGCGGCTACGGCCTCGGGCTGTACGTCCAGGAGACGAGCTGCGGCACCGTTTTCAAGGGCATGGGCGGCTTCCACGGCTTCGGGACGGTGATGGCCAGCACGCCCGACGGCGCCAAGACCTACGAGCTGTCCATGACCTACGGCGAATCGGACGCCGATCTCGGGCAGCTCTACAACAAGGCCGACCAGCTGCTCACCGACAGGGTGATCTGCGGCAAGTAGGTCAGAGCCGCAGGAATCCCATGTCCGGGAAGTGGGCCGGCGCGATGATCGCGCCGGTCTCTTCCGCTTCCGCGAGGAACCGTTGCCGGGTGCGGAGCGCGAGATCCGGGTCGACGTCGCCGAGGAAACCGACCCGCGAATCCGTCAGCTGAGCGGGAGTGTGCAGGACGTCGCCGAGCAGCAGCAGGCGCTCGTCGTCCGCGGTGATGTCGAGGACGTAGTGGCCGGGCGTGTGCCCGGGGGCGTGCCGCGCCACGATCCCGGGCGCGATCTCGACGTCGTCGCCGCTGATCGCCTCGGTCAGCCCCGCGCCGCGGGCGGTCTCCATCCCGACGCGGCTCCATTCGCCCGTCCCGGCGGGCGCGATCAGCGCGTCCCAGTCGAGCTGGCCGAAGACGACCTGGGCACCCGGGAAGGTCAGGTCGCCTTCGGGGGCGATCCAGCCGATGTGGTCGTTGTGCAGGTGGGTGAGGAAGACGGTGTCGATCTCGTCCACCGGACACCCGGCCTTGTCGAGCGCGGCCGCGAGGTCGCCGCCCGTGCCCATCGGCGGCGTGGGGTCACCCTTGGCGGGCGTCATCCCCGGCGGGAAGGCGAACTCGCGCGGCCCGAGGCCGGTGTCGACGAGGATCGTGCGGCCGTTGCCGCGGATCAGGTACGCGCCGGTCGGGACGTGCACGGTGCCGTCCTCGTCGAAGACGTCCGGGTGGGCTTCGGGGTCGAGACCGGGGAAGAACGCGAGCGGCAGCCGGATCAGGCCGTCCCCGAGCGCTTCGATCTCGATGTCTCCGACGGTGATGCCCACCAAAACCCCCAAAAAAGTCGATTCCGTTGCCGGGAACGACAACCGGCGGGGGGCCCGGTCTGTTCCCGGTTTCAGGAACCGACCGGTTCCCGCAGCTCAGCGGTGGCGAAACCGGCGATGCCTTCGGCGAAACCCGTTCGCGCGGTGAAGCCGAGCAGCCGTTCCGCGCGGGCGGGATCCGCGACGACGTGCCGGACGTCGGCGGGCCGGGCACCGCCGGCGATCTTCGGAGCCGGGCCGTCACAGGCCTTCGCGAGCTCTTCGGCGAGTTCGCCGACGGAGTGGGGTTGCCCGGAGCAGATGTTCAGCGGCGTCAGGTCGCCTTCGGGGCCGTCGGCGCTCAACGCCAGGACGTTCGCCCTCGCCACGTCGTGGACATGCACGAAGTCGCGCTGCTGTTCGCCGTCCTCCAGCACGATCGGCGCCTCGCCGCGGAGGAGCGAGGAGCGGAACAGCGACGCGACACCCGCGTACGGGGTGTTTTGCGGCATCCGTGGCCCGTAGACGTTGTGGTAGCGCAGAGCCCAGACCGTTCCGCCGGTCTGCCGGGCCCACGCCGCCGCCAGATGTTCTTGCGCGAGCTTGGTGGCCGCGTAGGTGCTCCGCGGCCGCAGCGGCGCGTCTTCGGGAACCAGCCGCCAGCCGAGTTCGGCGCCGCAAGCCGCGCACGTGGGGTCGAAGCGTCCGGCATCCACATCGGACTGTTTCCGCGGCGACGGCGCGACGATCCCGTGGACGGGGCATTCGTAGCGACCCTCGCCGTAGACGACCATCGACGAGGCGAGCACCAGTTTCCGGACCTTCGCCCGGTGCATCGCCGCGAGCAGCACAGCGGTCCCGTAGTCGTTGTTCAGCGCGTACGACGGCGCGTCGGACGGATCGATCCCGTGCCCGACGACGGCCGCCTGATGGCAGACAGCGTCGACACCGTCCAGCAGCTCGGCGACCAGCTCCGTGTCGGTGACGTCGCCCCGCAGGAACCGGTGGCGGCCGGTGTACCCGGGCGGGCGCGGCGAACCGTGCGCGGTGCCGAGGAGGTTGTCGAGGACGACCACCTCGTGGCCTTGATCGGACAGCAGATCGGCGATGTGGGAGCCGATGAACCCGGCCCCGCCGGTTACCAGTGTTCGCACGGCATCGACGCTAGGGGCGTTCTCCGCCGGCGGCGCCTGATCTCCGGCTCACGTCAGGGAATCGTCACAACTACGCGGCACCGCCGGAGCGAAGATCAGCCGAAACCGGATACGGTGTGCCTATGGAACGGAGCGCACAACGGCTGGGCCGCGCACTGGTGGTCATCGTGGACGATCGCGTCGCCCACGGCGAACACGAGGACAACACGGGACCGCTGGTCACGGAGCTGCTCGAAGAGGCCGGATTCATCGTCGACGGCGTCGTGGTGGTCGAGGCCGAGACGGCCGCGATCCGCAACGCGCTCAACACCGCGGTGATCGGCGGTGCCGACCTGGTGATCACCGTCGGCGGCACCGGGGTCTCCCCGCGCGACCGCACACCCGACGCGACGGCCGGTGTGCTCGACCGCCCGATCCCGGGCATCGGTGAGGCACTGCGCGCGTCCGGGCTCGCCGCCGGCGCGGTGGACGCGGGCATCTCCCGCGGGCTCGTCGGCGTCTCCGGCAGCACGCTGGTGGTCAACCTCGCGGGTTCACGCGCGGCCGTCCGCGACGGCATGGCGACGCTCTCGTCGCTGGTGCCGTACGTGATCGACGAGCTGTCCGGGCTCGAAGAGGCCTAGTTCTCCGAGTGGTCTAGTTCTTCGGGGCGGGTCCGGGCTCTGCCCCGGGCTCGTCCTTTTTGTCGTGGTGCAACACCCCTTCCACCTTTTCGGTGACGTGGCCGATCTTCTCCTCGAACCGGCCACCGGTGACCTTGTTCGCCCCGGCCGACGCCGCCGAGACACCCTTGGCCGCGACGTCGCCCGCCTTCTCGGCCAGCGGCCCGGCCTTCTCGCGGACTTCGCCCGCGACCTCTTCCGCTTTGTGGATGGCCTGCGCGGCCAGCCCCTTCGCTTTGTCGACAATGCTCATGCGCTGATGGTCCCACCGGTCGGCGGACCTCGCGACCGGTGCGAAAATGGACGTCATGCCAGGTGAAGACGAGGACAAGCGCTCCGCCGCGGCGGCGAAACGACGCGTCGACGAGATCTTCGGCGACGTCCTGCCGGACACGACTTCCGACGAGCGAGAGCCGGGGCAGCGCACCCCGGACTCCGACTCGTGGTTCCTGGAGAACCGGCCGCCTCATCACGACCGGTGAACCAAGGAGTCAGCCCTGGCGGTTCTGCTGGGCGCGCAGCAGGTCGCGGATCTCGGTGAGCAGTTCGACGTCGGTCGGCTCCGCCGGGCCCGCTTCCTCGCCGCGCTTGCGCCGCTCCTGGACGTGCTTGACCGGCAGCACGATCACGAAGTAGACGACGGCCGCGACCAGCACGAAGTTGATCGCCGCGTTGATCACGCCGCCGAAGTCCATGAACGTGGCGTCGTTCTCGGCCAGGATGTTGAACCCCAGCCCCTTCGCGGCGTCCGACCCGCCGATGGTGTTGATCAACGGTTTGATCAGGCCGTTCGTGAAGGCCGTGACGATCGCCGTGAACGCGGCGCCGATGACCACCGCGACCGCGAGGTCGACGACGTTCCCGCGCATCAGGAAGTCCTTGAAACCCTTGAGCAAGACGCTCTCCTCTTCACCTGGGACGGTTCGCCGACCGTCCCTTCTCCATACCGGGGGGACGCAGGCGCCCGCCGCCATGGGCAGGCGCGAGCTAGCGGAGGGTAACCGTTATGGACCGTTCCAGCGAGGTGGCCGCGACTCGTGTCGCGATCGCGGAAGGCAGGGAAAGCAGCACCAAAGGTCCCTTGCTCCCGGCGCCGGGAGCGGTCGGGTCGCGGGCCGCCTGTGCCCCCACGGCCGCCACGACGGCCATGCTGGCCAGCACAGATGCTTCGCGCCCGGCTTCGGCGGCCGCGACGACGTCGACCCGCCGGCCCGGCCTGAGCAGTTCCGCGACGCCCGCGTCGGCGAGCCTCACCGGGACAGTTGAACTCTCGGGATCACCCGATCCGGGGATGGCCGCGTCCAGCAGGCGGACGTCGGTCAGCGGTTCACCCGCCCGTGCCGCACCGACGAGCAGCCGTCCCTCCACCGAGGCGGGCTGACCGGTGGCGCCCTGTGGACGGACGTCGTCCGGGAGGTCGACGAGCTTGAGGTCGCCGGCTCGCAGCACCGACCCGGCCGGGAGGTCGCGGGCGGAGACCACGGTCGCGGTGCCGGGCGCACCGCGTGCGGACGCGGGCAGGAAGAGCGCGACCAAGCCGCTGATCAGCAGGGAAAGGGCAAGCCAGCGGCGCAGCAGCCGCGCGGGCCTGCCGCGGAGTCTTCGCAGGACGGGCAGATCGTGGAGCACGGGATTCCCCCTCGTCGATCGGTGTTGATCTCGACGTTAGGGGCGGCACGAGGCCCTGGAAAGAACGAAAACCCCCGGCTGTGGATAACCGGGGGGTTGTGGACAACTCGGGACGTCAGGAAGCGGCGGCCGCCGTTTTCGTCGTACCCGTGGAGGAGGATGCCGCGCTCTTGGTCTCCGACTTGGACTCGGTCTTCGACTCCGACTTCGTCTCGGTCTTGGCCGGGGCCGCGGTCGTGTTGGCCTTCGAGTCGCGCGAATCGTTGCGGTAGAAACCGCTGCCCTTGAAGACCACGCCGACCGAGCTGAAGACCTTGCGAAGCGGGCCCGAGCACTGCGGGCACACAGTCAAGCTCGCGTCGGAGAACGACTGCACGGCCTCGAAAGCGTGGTCGCATTCCTTGCAGGCGTATTGGTAGGTGGGCACTGCTGCTCCTTCGTGCATTGGCACTCAGCCGACAAGAGTGCTAACACAACACGGTACCGGGGCATTCCGGCGCAGGTCAAACAAGGTTTCCCAAGGTCACATGACGCCCTGGTCACGCCCCCTGTTCCGCGACGGATCGGTACCGGCTTCCGTCCGGTCGGCCCTCATCGGTCGGATTTGCGACATCTAGCCCCTATAGATCTTGCGAATCTAGAGGGGCTAGATTAACGTGAGTGGTGAAAGCGATGAAGTACCGAGACGTGCGGCGGGCACTTCTCGATGAAGGCTGCGCTCATAGATCGACTCGCGGGAGTCATGAGAAGTGGGCCTGTCCGTGTGGTCGACATCAAGCGATCGTGCCCAACCACAAGAACGTCTCCCCCGGAGTCGTGGACGACGTCATGAAGAAGCTCTCGTGCCTACCGAAGGGGTGGCTGCAATGACCGGCACCTACATCGTCTTGGCCAAACGCTGGAAGCGCGGCTGGGAACTTCATGTCGACGGTGTCGGTGTAACTCAGGCGGGCACCTTGTCCAAGGCGGAAACCGTCGCCCGTGAGTACATCGCGTTCGCGCTCGATCTCGATGATGAGAACGCCTTCGAAGTGGACGTCGTGCCTCAACTGGACGCCGAGTTGGCAGAGCAGGTCCGGTCGGCACGCGCCGACGTGCGAGACGCGGAGCGTCGGCAACGCGAGGCGGCGGCGAAGCAGCGTGAAGTAGCGAAGAACCTTGGAGCATCCGGATTGTCCGGGCGGGAGATAGCCGCTGTGCTGGGTTTGACACCTCAGCGTGTGAGCCAGCTGATCGGTGGTTCCGCGGGAAGGGCTGCCGCGAAGAGTGGAACCCCTGCGAACAAGATCAAACAGAAGAGAGCCGTCGCCGGCGGCTGACGGCGGAGTGCGGGAAGGGCGGTCACCATGTCGGAAGAGGATCCGTTCGGCGGCAGGAACCCGACCAGTCACGAGCGCATGACCGGTCTGCCTTGGGACGCCTCGTACCTCGAAGGCCCCGCGCCCTGGGATTTCGGCGGACCTCAGCCCGCGGTCGTGAGGGCGGCGGGAAACTTCACCGGCACGGTGCTCGACGCGGGCTGCGGGTCGGGCGAGAACGCCCTTCATCTCGCATCGCGAGGACTTTCCGTGCTGGGCGTCGACGTCGCCGAGACGGCCCTCGCCATCGCACGACGGAAGGCGAGCGAACGCGGGCTCGAGGCCGAATTCCGGACGGCGGACGCGCTGCACCTGGAGCGGCTCGGGCGACGGTTCGACACGGTGCTCGATTGCGCGCTCTTCCACACCTTCGATGAGGACGAGCGCGTCGCGTACGTCAAGAGCCTCGAAGCGGTCACCAAGGGGACGCTCTACATCCTGTGCTTCAGCGACGGCGAGAACGCCGGGCCCCACCCGGTAAAACGTGAAGCGCTGACAAAGCCGTTCGGGGCAGGATGGCGCGTGAAGACCATCGTGGAGGAGCGCGTCCGGACGAGGTTCCACGACGAAGAGGGCGCTCCCGCGTGGTTCGCGACGATCGAAAGAGAGCCGTCGGATGAGTGAACTGCGAGAGCTGCTGGCCGACGTCGCCGCCCGCGTCACCCGCTACCGCGAAAGCGTCGCCGACGCCCCGGTCTTCCCGGAAGACACGACGGGAGTCCGGGAGAAGCTCGGCGATCTGCCCGAGAAGCCCGCCCCGCCCGCCGACGTGATCCGGCGGCTGGCCGACGCCGTCGAGCCGGCGCTGGTGGCGAACACCGGCCCGAGGTACTTCGGTTTCGTCACCGGTGGCGCGCTCGACGCCGCGACCGCGGCCGACATGCTGGCCACCGGATGGGACCAGCCCGCGTTCAACCAGGTCACGTCGCCTGCCGCCGCGATCGTCGAGGAAGTGGCGGGCGAATGGCTCAAGGACGTCCTCGGACTCCCGGCCAGTGCCTCGTTCGGCTTCGTGACCGGCGGGCAGGGCGCGAACACGGTCGGCCTGGCCGCCGCCCGGCATCACCTGCTGGCGCGGGCCGGATGGGACGTCGAGCGCCGGGGACTGCACGGGGCGCCGCCTCTTCCGGTCGTCGCCGGGGAAGAGCGGCACGCGTCGATCGACCGGTCCCTCCGCCTGCTCGGCCTGGGCACCGACGCCGTGCGACCGGTGCGCGCGAACGGTCAAGGCGCCATCGACGTCGCCGAACTCGAGCGGACGCTCGACGGGCCCGCAATCGTTTGCCTCCAGGCCGGTAACGTGAACACCGGCGCATTCGACGACTTCGCCGCCGCGACGGAGATCGCCCACCGGCACGACGCGTGGGTCCACGTCGACGGCGCTTTCGGGCTCTGGGCGGCCGCCGCTCCCACGCTCAGGCGATGGACCGCGGGGCTGGAAGGAGCCGACTCCTGGGCGGTCGACGGGCACAAGTGGCTCAACGTCCCGTACGACAGCGGCTACGCGTTCTGCGCCCATCCCGAGTCGCACAGGGCCGCCATGGCGGTTACCGCCGCATACCTGACCGGCCAAGGCGCCGGTGGGGTGCGAGCGCCGGGCGACTTCGTGCCGGAATCCTCCCGCCGGGCGCGAGGATTCGCGACGTGGGCCGCGCTCAGCGAACTCGGCCGCGAGGGCATCGCCGAGATGGTCGAACGATGCTGCGCGCTGGCCAGGAGGTTCGCCGAGAAACTCGAAGCGTGCGAGGGCGTCACCGTCGTGAACGACGTCGTGCTGAACCAGGTGCTCGTCGCCTTCGACGGCGAAACGGACCGCGTCGTCGAGGCCCTCCAGCGGTCCGGCGAGTGCTGGATGGGCGCGACCACTTGGCACGGACAGCGCCTGATGCGCATCTCCGTGTCGAACTGGAGCACGACCGAAGCGGACGTCGATCGCAGTGTCGAGGCGATCAAGGCGGCACGGAAGAGCGATCAGGAATCGAGAAGCGCCGAGAACCGGTCTCACCTAGCGTGACCGTCATGGACATCGCCATTCACGGGAGCTTCCTCCCGCAGACCGACCCCGAAGCCGCACTGGCCTTCTACCGCGACCTCCTCGGCTTCGAGGTGCGCAACGACGTCGGCTACGACGGCATGCGCTGGCTCACCGTCGGCCCGCCGGGGCAGCCCGTGTCGATCGTGCTGCACCCGCCCGCCGTCGACCCGGGTATCACCGACGACGAACGCCGGGTGATCAGCGAGATGATGGCCAAGGGAACCTACGCGGGGATCCTGTTCTCCTCCGACGACCTCGACGGTCTCTTCAAGCACCTGCAGGAGGCGGGCGCCGAGATCATCCAGGAACCCACCGACCAGCCGTACGGCCTGCGTGACGGCGCCGTCCGGGACCCGTCCGGGAACCTGATCCGTATCCAGCAGCGCGTCTGACGTCATCGGGTGCGGGCGCGGACGTGGATCCGCTCGCCCTGTTCGCCGAAGAGGCTGAGCACCTCGACCCGCCCGCGGCCGGTGGCGCCGAACCAATGCGGCGTCCGGCAGTCGAATTCGGCGGCCTCGCCGGGACCGAGCACGACGTCCTGGTCGCCGAGCACGAGCCGCAGCCTGCCTCGCAGGACATAGAGCCATTCACGGCCGGTGTGCGTTCGGGTGCGGGGCTCGTCGTCGCTCGCCGGGATCGTCATCTTGTAGGCGCGGGGCCCGTCCTCGTGCCGGGTGAGCGGGATGAGCACCCGGCCGTCCGAAGGCGCGTCGAGCACCCTCGGTGAGGCGACGATCTCGTCGACCCTCAAGCCCAGCGCGGCGATCACCGGCAGCAGTAGCTCCAGGCTCGGCTTGCGCTGCCCGGATTCGAGGCGGGACAGGGTGCTGGTGGAGATGCCGGTGGCGCGGCTGAGTTCCACCAGCGTCGTGCCTTTCTTCTCCCTGGCGCGGCGCAGCCGGGGCGCGATCAGTTCGATCGCCGCGGTGACGGCGGGTTGGCTCTCCATGTCGCCAGCAGAGCAGCTCGTCCCGGTTCCGGCAAAGTTCTTTGCCGAAACAGCCAGAAGCTCCCGATGCTGGCGCCATGATCGAGACGAAACGCCTTCCCATCGGGGTCTACCTCCTCGCTTTCAGCCTGTTCGCGATGGGGAGCGCCGAGTTCCTGATGGCCGGGGTCCTGCCCGCGGCCGCCGCCGAGCTCGGCGTCTCCCTGTCCTCCGCGGGCGCGCTCATCACCGCGTTCGCGCTCGGTGTCGTCCTGGGCGGTCCGCCGTTCGCCGTGCTGAGCCTGAACTGGCCGCGGCGCACGGCGTTGATGACCACGCAGGCCGCCTTCGCCGCCGCCATCGCCGTCGGTCTGCTCGCCGACGACTACTGGATCCTCCTGGTCACCAGGTTCGTCGCCGGTCTCGCCTACGCCGGGTTCTTCGCGGTCGCCGCCGTGACCGCGATCAGCCTGGTGACCCCGGATCGCAACGCCCGCGCCTCCGGCGTCGTCGTCTCCGGGCTCAGCGTCGCCATGGTGGCCGGGGGACCGGTGGGCACCCTGCTGAGCAACCTCACCGACTGGACCGGCGGCTTCTGGGGCGTCGTGACGCTGACCGCTGTGGGCGTGATCGCGTGCGCCGCCGGTCTGCCCGCCACCACGCCTTCGGCGGAAGCCGGCCTTTCGGGGGAGTTGCGCGCGATGCGGACGCCACGCCTTTGGGGCGTCTACGCGATCACCATCCTGAGCACCGCCGCGTACATGGTGTCCTTCAACTACCTGGCGGCGATGCTCGCGGACGTCGTTCCCGCGGTCTGGATTCCCGCGGTTCTCGCGCTGTTCGGGATCGGCGCCTTCGCCGGATTGTCGATCGGGGGCCGGATCTCCGACCGTCGCCCGCACCACGCGCTGCTCGGCGGCGGCGCCGGTATCGCGGTCTTTTCGGCGATACTCGCCCTTTTCGCCACTTCCGTCTGGGTCGTCGTGCCGACGGTGTTCTTGCTGGGCGTCGCGGCCTTCGTGCTCAATCCGGCGCTCTACGCGCGGGTCTTCACGATCGCCGCTTCCGCCCCGACCCTCGCCGGCGCCACCACGGTCTCGGCCTTCCAACTGGGCATCAGCCTCACCCCGGCCTTCGCCGCCGGAGCGCTGAATCTGGGCGCTTCGCTGACCGCCATCCCGTGGATCGGCGCGGGTCTGGCGCTGGTCACGGTGCTGCTTGTGCTCGTTTGCTAGCATGCGAGCATGGCTCAGGTCGAGAAACGGCAATTCAACGTCTATCTGCCGCCCGACCTCATCAAGCGGGTGAAGCACGCGTCCGTCGACGCCGACGAGTCACTTTCGTCGTTCGTCGAACGGGTGCTGGAGGACTACCTGCTGCGGACCAGTGAGGAACGCGAGCGATGAAGATCATGCCGATCCGCTACAGCGCGGACATCGAGGCCATGACGCGGTTCTACGAGGTGCTCGGCCTGCGGACCGGGCCGGTTTCGCGCCCCGGCGGCTGGGTCGAGATGCCCGCCGAGGCCGGGATGCTGGCCATCCACCGGTCGTCCGGAGACGACGTGGGCCGCTGCGAGCTGGCCTTCGAAGTCGAGGAGCCGCTGGAGGACGTCGCGGAACGCTTGCGGGCAGCCGGATTCGCGCCAGGGCCGCCGATGGACGAGGGCTTCGGTCACTCGCTGCGCGTCCAGGATCCCGACGGGGTCTGGGTGCAGCTCAACCGGTACGACCGCGACCTCTACACATGACAGGAATCCGGCTGGCGGTCGGCATCGTCGCACTCGAATTCGCGGCCGCCGTCACCGGTTTCGTCGCCTCCACGTTGCTGCCCGTCGTCGCCGACGATCTCGACGCGAGGAGCGACCTCGGGCTCCTGATCGCCGGCTCGACGCTGGGGTTGTTCGTCGCACTTCCCTTGGCGAGCCGGGTGCTCGCCCACCTGGGCCCGCGCGGCACGCTCGCCGTCGGGATGATCGCCTACCTCGGCGGGCTCGCCCTGGCCGCGTCGGCTCGGACCGCGTGGATGTTCGCCCTCGGCCAGTTCTCCGCCGGGCTCGCCAGCGGCCTCCTGGCGATTTTCGGGGTCAGCTCGGCGATCCGGCATCTCGACGACCGGCTGCGGATCCGGGTGATCGCGGCGTCTTCGGCGATGTGGATCGTGCCCGCCCTGATCGGCCCGGCCGCGACCCTCGGCCTGGAACATCTCGTCGGCTGGCGGTGGACCCTGCTGCTTCCGGTGCCGTTCGTCCTTTTCGGACGGTTGCTGGTCGTGCGCGCCGCCCGCGGCGACGCACCCGATGCCGCTTCACGGCCCTTGCTGCGGACGCTGTCGGTGCCACTGGGCGCGGCGATCGTCGTGTTCAGCGCCGGTTTCTGGCCACTCGCGCTCGCCGGGGCGGCGATCACCGCTGTCGGGATGATCGCGATCCTGCCGCCGGGCACCGCACGGCTCCGGCCGGGAACCCCCGCCGCGCTCGGCGCGATGGTGCTGTTCGCGATCGGCTATTTCGGCGCGGACAGCCTGATCACCGTGCTCCTGACGAGCGGTTTCCACGTGAGCCTCGGGCAAGCGGCGATCGTGCTGAGCGCCGCCCCGCTGGGCTGGGCGGTGACCAGCCTGGTGGCGGCCAAGTTCACGTCGTCGCGCTTCCCCGTCGTGGGCCTGAGCCTGACCGCGCTCGGCACCGCGGCCGTGGGCTTCGGTGGTTCGTTCGCCGTAGCCCTCGTCGCCTGGGCGGTCGCCGGAATCGGCGTCGGACTCGCTTACCCGGGCCTGTACATCAGGGCCACGACGGCGGACGCGAGCGGCTTCACCGCCGCGGAACTCGCGACCGCCGTCATCACCGCGGAATGCGTCGGGCAACTGCTGGGGCGTGCCGTCGGCGGCGCCTTGAGCTCCTCCGCCGGCGGATTGTCGGCCTCGTACGGGCTTTTCGCGGCCGCCCTGGCGGCGGCCGCGTTCGCCGCGACGCGTCAGTCGATGAGAACGTTCTTGTAGAACAAGTTCGCGTAGCGGTTGATGTTGTCCATGCTGCTGCGCGACCCGAAACCCATGTACAGCCGGGTTTCCCCGGCCAGGCTCCGGTAGATCCCGAGGCCTTCCGGCTCGCGGAACACCAGCGACTGCCCCGCCTTGGTCAGCGCGCGGCTCTTCACCGTGCCTGTGTTCATGTCGATGCAGGTGACATAGGAGTTGATGTCGGCGGGGTCCGCGTGTCCCGTACCGTCCAATGTGTACAGATACTGGCCGTAGATGGTGTAGCCCTGGAAGGTCACCGGCACGGTGGACAGCGCGGGCTGCGCGAAATGCGCCAGCGGCGAGCTGAAGTCGCCTGCGGCAGCGGAGGCGAGCGGGTAGACGCTGTAGAACATCCTGCCGCCTTCGTTGCGGCGTACCGCGATCCGCTTGTTGATCGGATCGGTGGCGCAGGTGATCGTGTCGCTGCCGGTGAGGAACTTCTTCACCGACGGCGTGCCACCGTTGACGAACTTGAACCGGGCCAGCGCCGTCCCGCGACCGGCGCCCGTGGGCCCGTCCGAGTCGCATTCCATCCAGATGTAGGAGTCGGTGCCCACCGGTTCGACGCCGATCGACACCCCGTGCCCGGCGTTGTTCAGATGCATCGCGCCCTGGATCTCGCCGGAGAAGTTGACCTGGGTGACACACAGGTCGTCCCCGGTCCCGCCGTTGCGGGCGTTCACGATGAAGATGCGCACGTTCTGGTTGTCGAAGGCGAAGCCCTGCATCACGTGATGCGATTCGTGCAGGATCTTGCTGCGGAACTCGTCGTAGGTCGGCTTGGTGAGGTCGAAACGCTTGGACGTCGGCACCGCGGCCGAAGCCGGTCCGGCGAACACCGCGCCGGTACCGAGCAGCGCCGTCGTCGCGGCGAGACCACCGCCGGCGCGCAGCAGCGAACGCCGGGAGAACGGGGACCGGACGGGGTCCGGGGGCAGCTGCTCGGACATGGGCGCTCGCCTTCGTCGAGTTTCGCGGTCCGATGGAAGGTTCTTCACGCTCGTACAAGATTCGTACAACCCGGGATTTCCGGGCAGCGACCCCGGCACCGCGAAGCACTGGGCGATGCCGGGATCGCCGACCTACCTCCCCTCACACAGGGCGGCGTTGGCGACGTCGATGGCGCTCGGGTCGGTCGGGAGCTGGTTCGTGTTGGTCACGACCGACGCGAACCGGCCGTCGTCGGTGGCCAGCGTCAGCGACGCGTGCCCGGTCGGCAGGGAACCGTCGTGTCCCCAGGCCACGCCGCCGCAGGACAACTGGATGCTGAACTGCCCGAGCCCGTACCCGGCGGGAGCGCCCGGCGTCCACGGCACGACGGTGCGCATCTCCGCGAGGGCCTTCGGCGAGACGACACTGCCCGAAACGAGCGCACGTTCGAACCTCGCGAGGTCCGTCAAGGTGGATTCCATCGCGGCCGACGAACTCCACTTCGAAAGCTCGAACGAGGTCGTCATATCGACCCAGAAGTAGGCGCCACCGAGCTGGAAACCCTGGTAGCCGGGCAGGAACGGACTGGTGAGCGTCCGTTTCCCCGGCGGCGGGAACGAGGTTTCGGTCAGCCCGGCCGGTTCGATGATCCGCTCGGTGATCGCGTCGCCGACGTACTTGCCCGTGAGTTTCTCGATCAGCAGGCCGAGCACCAGGTAGCCGACGTTGGAATAGTGGTAGGCCCCGGGCGCCGAGACCGGTTTGTCGTCCATCGCGGCGTGCACGAGCGCTGCCAGGTCGAACGTGCCATCCAGTTTGGTCTTCGCGCCGGCGGGGTCGTGGGGGAAGCCCGCCGTGTGGTTGAGCAACCGGCGCACGGTGATGACGGTGCCGTCGTAATTCCCGGTGACGACGCCCGGCAGGTACCGCTCGATGGGAGCGTCGAGGTCGACGAGGCCTTCGTCGAACAACTGGAGGACCACGGCCGCGGTGAAGGTCTTGGTCTGGCTGGCGATCCGGAAGTGGTCGTCCGCCGTGATGGACCGCTGTCCGGGGGTGGTGGCCGATCCGCTCGACAGGGTCCACGAGCCTTGGCCGTCGCCGGCGTGGACGGCCGCGCCGGGGCCCGCCTTCCGCTGGTAGCGGTCGAGCATGGTCTGGACGGCGGCGTGATCGCCGGTCTCGGCCGCCACCGCGGGCGCGACCGGCACGGCGAGCGCGACGGCGAGTGCGACACTGGCGATCCGCTGGGTCTTCGTTCCCATTCTCTTCTCCCTCAGTCTTTTTCGGAGTTCGCGGAGACGTCACCGATCGCGGTGAGGCCTTTCTCGACGAGGTCGAGCGCACCGGCCACACCTTCGAGCAATTTCACGAGGTTTTCGCCGCTGGCGAGTAGTTCGCCCAGTTTCGCCGCGATCCGGCCGCCGTGTTCGACGGCGATCGCCACGCATTCAGGGATCGCCTCGGCGATGCTGGCCCCGAACGTCGCGGGGGCCGCCGCGATGGCCCTGGTCATGATCGGCACGATCTTCCCCACGGCCTCGGTGATCAGGCGCGTGACGATGTCGACGGCCTGCGCCACCACCTCCCCGGCAGCGACCATCGCCTTCGCGTTGGTCGCGGCGGACTCCGCGACCGTCTTGATCCCGTCGACCAGCTTCGTCGCCGTCGCGGTGTAGTCCCGTTTGGCGTCGCCGGACCATTCGCTCGTCTCGTTTTCCGTCGTGGAGCCGTAATCCTCGGCGACGGAGTTCGCGGCCCGCGAGACCCGGTCGTGCTCGGCGGAGGGGGCCGACACCGACCCCGGCTCACCGCGAAGCTGCCCGAGTGGCTCTTCGAGGAACGAGACCATCGGTGTCAGGAAGTCGCACCCGGCGCTGCTCAACGCGGATAGCGGGCTCGCCGTCGAGCCGAGCATGTCGAGTGAGACGGCGGGCTCGCCGCTGAGTTCCGCGGACAGCCATTCCTTGCCGCCGACGGAGTCCCGCGCGATGCGCAGGTTCGCGAGCGCGATGTCGATCTCCGCCGCCGTCGTCATCGTGTGCCTCCTTCACGGTTCAGGCGGGCGGCGTGATCTTCGTCTGTGCTCTGATACCGCTCGGCCGCCCTCCGCACGCCATCGCCGACGTCGTCCATGACCGAAGCGGTACGGGCGAACGCCTCCCTCGTCCGGCTCATCGCGGCGCCGATGCCCGCGGTGAAGCACCGCGCGAACGGCCCGAGCGCCGTCGGCGGCATTTCGCCGGGCAGCGTCGAGCCGAGCGACGACAACTGGTCGGCGTGCGCGGCGAGCCGGCCCGCGTGCCGGCGCAACTGGTCGGGATCGACGGTGTAGGACCGTTCCGCGGTCATCGCACGACCTCCGGCGAGAGGTGCCGGGTGAGCTGGGTGAGTGCCGGGCCGTCGCCGAGATACCCGGCCATCACGTCGGCCATCCGTTCGCCGGCGAGACGCTGTGCCTCGCGTGCGGTGGTCACGATCAGCGCGGCGAGCGCGTCGGCTTCGAGTTTGCGCGCGGCGGGCGTCAACGCGACACCCTCGAGCACGCCCGCCGCGTTGACCGAGACGGTGACGTCACCCCGAGGTGAGTGCGCCGTCGCCCCCGCATGTTCGAGACTCTCCCGGGCCTGGCGTGCGCCGTCCGCGGCGCGTTCGAGCCGGCCTCGGTAGTCGGCGAGCCATTGTGCCGGCTCCATGGTGTTCCCCTTCCTTGTTCGATGGAACGCGTCGTCACTGGCGGGCCAGTGCCGCCGCCTCACGTAGGACGTGAACGAGCTCGTTGTGCCGCAACGGGTTGACGCTCACCCAGCCGCGCTCGTCGTGGTCGATGCGAACCCTCCCCGAGGGACCGTCCAGCCAGGAAAGTTCGAGTGGCCGCTTCTCGGAGCCCGATCTGCGCACGACACCTAGCTGGCCGCGTCCCGTCACCGAAGGCAACACGGCTGAGAGCGCTTCGACGGCCGGGTCGTCACCGGCGGCTCCCGGAGACAAGGTGATCGGAAGCGTGGGGGCGGCAGGAAGCTCAGGCAGGAGCCCGGCGAACGTGTCGGCCAGTGCGTCGTACGCGACCTTCATGACGGTCACCGGACCCGGTGTGCCACCGAGCGGTTGTCCGCACAGGACCGCTCGTTCTTCGTGGATCATGGCCGTGAAGCCGGTCAAGCTTCCCTTGTGGGCCAGCACCAGGTCGACCGAGCTGTGATGGCCGCACAGCGCGTCGACCAGAGCGGCGGCCAGATCGGCGGGTCCCTCCGTTGTGGCGAGGCCACGCTCGGCCAATGAACCGCCCGCGGCACGAAGCGAAGCCTCGCGTTCACCCGCGATCCGGCCGAACGACGGAATCCGCAACGGGAACGGCAGCCGTACCCCGGCGAAGGTCGCGAGCAGATCCAGCTCCGCGAGTTCGAAACGGCTGCCGTGCTCGTCGAGCGGGGTCATGACGCCCGTCCCCGGAGGTCGTCGCCGGATCGCTCTTCCTGCGCTTGGTACTTGCGCTTGGCGGACGCGAGCATCTGCCGGTATTCCCTGACTTCGTGTTCCGTGGTCTCGACCGCGCCCGCGAGTCCGGAACCGCCCGCGGCCTCCCGCAGGCGGTTCGCCAGATACGCGGCGGGCGGCGCGGTTCCCAGCATCGGCAGCCGTTCCGCGAGCCTGCTCGCGGTGGCGACCAGGTCGGCGGTGAGATCGCCGAGATCGGCCAGCGTCGTGATACGCGCGTCGAGCAGTTCCAGCTCGACTTCGATTCCCCGCCCCGCGTTCATCGCCACTCCTGGGGGAGACCGATGACCGCCTCGCTGGCCGGTTCCGCGAGGGGGAACAACGCGTGGTCGATCGTCGGCAGCTGGTTCGTGTGGTCGTCCTCGCCGGATCGGCCCTGCGTGGCCGGGCCGTGCGGGGCCAGCTGGCCGACGGAGCCAGTGCGCGTCGCGGCCGGTTCGGCGGCTGCCTGCGCCGCCATCGCGCCGGGCCCGACCGGCAACGCCGCCGCCCCCACTCGCGCGCCGTTCGCGAGGGGGTTCACGAAGGCGCCAGGCCCGGCGACGCCGGCATTGACGGCAGGGCCTTGTCCAAGCCCACCGGAGCCGGTGAGGCGCTGCCACGAAGACCCGCTCGTGGTGGTGGTGCCGTGCGGCGATGAGGCCGAGGCGCTCGCCGTGATGTCACCACTGCCCGGCATGGTCGAGGCGGCCGGGATCGTGCCCTGTGCCTGTCCGATCAGCCTGCTCGAATTCGTCAGGCTCGACTCGTAGGTCCGCATCGTGTGGACGGCCCGCTGCTTCCCCGCCTCGGCCGTGCCGGTGTCGGCGTAGAAGCTGAAACCGGCTCCGCCGAAGGTCCAGTCCACGAACATGCTCGTCATCGGTGCGGCCGGGTCGTCCGCGGGGGCGGGCATCGTGGCCCTGGCCCATGCCAGCGCGTCGGCTGCCTGTTGCGCGGCCCGCTCGCCGGCGTGGGCGAGCTCCGCGATCTTCTCCACCCGGTTGGTGAGCACGAGCAGCCGCCTGGCCGCCTCCTCCGCGCCATCGCCCCGCCAGCCGTCGAGCAACGCGGCGCGCTGTTCGCGCAGCACCTCGGCGTGGTTGACCAAGGCGGCCCGGTGCGCGGACCAATCCGCGGCGATCGTGCTGACATCTCTGACGTCGGCGTCCTGCCACAGCATCTTGTGCAGCTCTTCGTGGCTGTATGCCTCCCAGTTCACCCCGCCTTCCAGCGTGGTCTCGGTGCTCACCCCGGTTCCCCCTTCCCACCGACCGCTTGTCGATGCGCCCCATGCTGGCGGCGGGCGTGCCGGAGCCGGAAGGTCGAGCGGCGGCCATTTGCGGCCGGTGGTGTTGAGCTGCGAAAAGGCCCTAGAGCTGGGAGCGGTAGGCCTTGGCGAGGTGCTGCTGCAACCGGGCGTGCCGGAACTGATAGACGGCGCCTGATTGGCGCAGCACCCCTCGCCGGTACGCGTCGTCCAGGAACGCGGTGACGGCCCACGGCAGCTTGCGCGAGAGCGGGAGCCGCAAGCGGGCGAAGACCAGCCAATGGCCCCACGCGGTGAAGGTGATCACGTACGCGAAGGCGGTGACGAGCCCCGCGGTGAGGCCGAGCAGGGCACTGACCCTGAACGAGCGCACGAGGTGGAAAGACGGGCCCGTGAGGCTCTCCAGCGCGGCCGCGGCCCCGAAACTGCCGAGACCGATCGCGATCGCGAGCACCGGCGCGAACAACCCGACGATACGCAGCACGGTCGAACGGTTCGCCGCGAGCAGATCGGCGGGGCTGGTGGCGGTGGTCAGGTTGGCGGGCACCTGGAGGAGGGTGAGGAGGGCCAGCAACCCACCGCAGGCAGGGCCGAAGGCGAGCCCGAAAACGGTGACGTCGACGAGGATCAGGCGGAGGAGATGACCGAGATCGTCGATGACGACGAGATCCGGCGACAGTGCCCTGACGAAGACGCCGACGAGGGTGATGGCGACGGCCGCCAGCACGCCGCCCGCCACACCCGCCGCGAACCTCACGGCGATTCTCCGCCGGAGGCGGGGACGGCGCGTCCGCCGGTCGAACAGCCGCACCCGCACACGCGTCGGTTCGAGGGACCCGGCCTTGCGGACCACGAGGAACGAATACAGCAGACCGAACGGAACGGCGATCACCGCCCCGCTCGCCAGCCCGTCGACGAAGACGATGGGCAACCGGAACGGAAGCCCGGAAGTGAGTGAATTGAGTGGGCTCAGCACGAACCAGATGACGAACGCGGTGGTCAGCCAGGTGGAGGCCGTCACAAGGAGGACGCGCGACCACCGGGTCAGCGAGCCGCCCATCCGCCACCATTCGAGGTCACCGGTGTTCCGCCGGTCGAGGTCGTCGGCGAGGAAGCCCAGCCAGTGGCGGACCTGCTCGAGGTCCCAGCGCTGCCGGACGTCGCCGGCTTCCCAGACGGTCGGGACGAAGGAGTCGAGCAGATGCTCTTCGAGCGCCTGCGCCGTCGGGAAGCGGTCGGTGTCCAGCAGATTTACCGGATCGCGGTCGCGCGAGTCGCTGTAGACCGTACGGGCGAGCCCGACCATGAGCGGGGTTTTCAGGACCGTGGCGAGGTTCGCGGCCGACGCTTCGGTGTCGCGCAACGCGGCCAAGACCGGATCCCATGCCGTGGCCGTGCCACCGGGATCGAGGCGCCGTGCCGTTCGGGGCAGGTAACCGGCTAGGTCATCGACGCCGAGGTCGGTCAGCTCGACGACGGCGGCCGACGTCAGCGTGTGGACGTTGGTGACCGCACGCTCGTACTCGTCGAAGCGGCTGGTCAGGAACAGCGGCCCGGACAAGGAGTTGAGCGCTTCGAGCGCAGGCCGGTGCAGGCCTTCGGCGATCTCGTCGAAGCCGTCGAGGACAGGCAGGATGTACCCGGTGTCGACCAGCACGGCCGCGAGCGTCGAGCCGCCGGGCGCCTCGGCGGAGAGGCCGGGATGGTCGCGCTGAAGCGTTTCGACGAGCCAGGTGCGCAACGGCGTCGTGCTCGGGTCCCATGAACCGATGGTGAAGATCACCGGCACGACGCCGCCGCGATTCCGGACGGCCAGCGCGTCCAGCGCGAAACGCAGCGTCAGCACTGTCTTGCCCGCTCCCGCGCGGCCGAGCACCACCAGTTTCCGTGACGGGATGCCGCGGTAGACGGCCGCGATGTCACCGATCTCGCCGGACAGGTCGAGCGGCGTGGCGGTCATCCCGTGCGGAACACGGCAGATGTTGTCCCAGTGGTCGGCGAGGCCTGCCGCGATCCGCCACCGCACGGGCAGGGGGAACGGATCGTGCACGCGGCGCAGTTCCTCCTCGCGCCGGAGCCGGGTGGCGACGATCGTGGCCAAGTGGTCCGCCGCCTCGGACACCTCTTCGGGAACGATGACGAGGGAAGGGGTCGGAACCACCGGTGTTTCGGCAGTGTCCTCGGACGGCACTTCGGCGGTCTCGTCCGGTTGCCTGCCGTCGGCGGCGGCGAGGAGCTCGCCGCGCTCCTGCGGGGTGATGCCGAGGGCGTCGGCGAGCAACGTCACGGTGCCGACGCGCGGGTCGGTGCCCCCACCGGTTTCGAGACGGCGGATGGTTCGCACCCCGACGCCCGCGCGGGCGGCAAGGCCCTCCTGGGTCAGACCCGCCCGGCGGCGGGCGTCACGGAGGAGAACGCCGAACCGACCGGCCACGGGCGACGTCCCTCCAGTTCCGCTGTGCGACGAGTGATCATCCTAGTGGTGGACCGGCCGCGAACGGCGGTCGGTCGGCCTGGCCGGCGACTCGCGATATCCATGGGAATCCGTTCTTCCGTATTCGTCAATTCAGGCACGTGTGGTGACGGAATCGGCGAAAAAAGAGTGGTCCTTGATGTGAAAAACGGAATGAAGTGGATCCGGTACTGTCCCTGACTTTCTGTGTTCGCGCGTCCTTCGGTTGCTTTGGGCGCTGGGCCCCTGTAAAGGTCGTCAGGCCGGAATGCGAGACCGACGGGGAGAAGCTTATGCGGGTCGTGGCGGTCATGAACTACAAGGGCGGCGTGGGAAAGACGACGCTCACCGCGAACCTCGGCGCGGTCGCGGCGAGCCGTGGTCTTCGGGTGCTGCTCCTCGATCTCGATCCGCAGACGAATTTGACCTTCTCCTTCTTCTCGGTCGACGAATGGCATGATCGGCTCAAGGACGGTCGAACGATCAAGCAATGGTATGACACCGAATCACCCGGCAATGACGTTTCGCTCGCCGATTTGATCGTCACCCCCGAACGGGCCAACCACGTTCTCAAGGAAACAGGCGGGCGGCTAGATCTGATCTCCTCGCATCTTGGCCTCATCGATATAGACCTCGAACTCGCCGCGCGGCTGGGCGGGACCACGACTCTCGACGGCTCGAAGCGAAAGTTCTTGGATCTGCACGGCTGTCTGCGAGTCGCGCTGGAGGACGGCCGGTTCAGCGGTTACGACCTGGTGCTCATCGACTGCGCGCCGAACTTCGGCCTCGTCACCAAGACGGCGATCGTGGCCAGCGAGCAGATCCTCGTACCGGCGAAGGCGGACTATCTGTCGACGCTGGGATTGGACTATCTGGCAGGCAATTGCGGGAAGCTGGTGGAGCAGTTCAACGACTTCGTCAATCACAAGGGCGGCAGCGGCGGCCATCGGGCGATCGACCCGAGCTTCTTGGGAGTGGTCTTCACGATGGTTCAGATCTACTCACAGCAGGTGGTCCTCGCGCAGCACACGTACATCGAAGAGGTACGCCTGAACTCCCGTGTCCCGGTGCTGGACAGCAAGATCCGCAACAGTCCGCGGCACTTCGGCGACGCCGGTGAGAGCGGCGTACCGGCGATGCTGGGCGCCTCCGCGAAAGACGAGGTCGTCCGGGAGTTCGACCGGCTGGCGGACGAGGTGCTGGGTGCACTCGCCTTGTCGTCGGGTGGTCACCGGTGAACGACCTGAGGAGTGTCGTCGCGCTGCAGGCCCGGGTGTGGGAGTTCCTTGGGCGACAAGACGAGGCCACGCTGCAGGCGATTGTCGGCGGAGAGGTTCGGCTCGCCCTCTCGCGCGCCGGCGACGCGGAGGCCGCACCGGCCGATCCCACACCGGAGGGTCTGCTGCCCTCCGGCGATCCGGAGCTCGTCGCGCAGGAGCTTTCGAAACCGGCAACGGATGATCAGCGACGGATCTTCTTGCGAGCGACCGGGCTGCCCATGACCGGATTGCGGAAGGTGGCCAGGCTGCGTGGCCTGCGCGGCTACAGCAGCCTCACCAAAGCTGGACTCATCGATCAGCTGGCTTCCTCGGACTCGCGTGCTGAACAGCCTGGCAGCCCGCAGAATAAGGTGACGCCCCGGCCCGGCGCCGTCCGCCCGGACGCGGAAGTGGCGGCCATCGCCGCACGACTTCGCGAACTGGACACTGTGGACGAAGGCGCCGCCTACCTCGAAACCCAACAGCTGGACCGGGACGGCCTCCGTGCCCTCGCGGCCGAACTGCAACTCACCCGGGTCGATCGCCTGAATCAGGCGGAACTCGAGAAGAGAGTGCTCAAGCAGGCGATCGGGTCTCGCCGCAAGTTCTCCGGCCTGGGGAAGTGGTGAGCGTGGTGGCGGAGGAGAGCAGCGGCCGGGCGATGTACCTCATCCGCGGGCGGCGAGTCATGGTTTCGGACTTGTTGGACGCCGGACTGATCGAGGTGGGGGAGAAGCTCAGGTTCACGCGGAGCCGCATCGGTGCCGTCTACGACGCGACGGTGACCGGCAAAGGGCGGATCAAGCTCGTCCCGGACGGTGAGGAGTTCCGTTCTCCGTCCCGGGCGGCCATGGTGGCCGCCGGTATGCGGGCCGTCGACGGCTGGCACGCCTGGCATGTGGTCGACCAGAACCGGATGCTCGACGCCGTTCGTCAGGAACTGCTCGACCGGGCGATTTCGACGGCGGCCAACCGGCGGAACGAAGACGTGGACCGGCAACGTATCCATTCATGTTTGCGGGAGGCGCGGAGTCGCGCGGACCAGCGGAATCCCGAGAGCTTCTCCGTCCGTGACCTCCTGGCGCTCTGGGGGCTGACGGATCGCGGCGACCAGGTCAGTCAGATCGAAGCGGACCTCGCGAACCATGGATTGGTGACTTCGCCCAGCTTCAGGGCCGTGACCCTCGACACGACGGTTTCACTGATCACGCCACCCGACGAGGAAGCCGACCCACCGGCGGCGGGCAGATCCGAAATGGGCAACCTCCCGGTCGCGGAGGATGACGAAGGGGGCGACGACTTGAATGTCCGGCTGACCGTCGGGAACCTGTCGCCTCTGCGTGGTGTCGAGTCCGTGAGTCCGAACAGCACGCTTGAAGAAGCGATCACGAAGATGCTTCTCAACGACTACTCGCAGCTCGCGGTCCTGAACGGCCCTCGTAACCTGCGTGGTGCCGTCACGTGGCGGTCGATCACGCAAGCGATGCACCAGAAGCCCGACGCGAGCGTCGCCGACGCGATCGATCCTCTGGTGGAGGTCGTTCCTTACGATCGCGATCTCTTCGAGGTGCTTCCCACGTTGCAGCAGCGCGATTTCGTCTTCGTCTTGAACGAAAGCAAGGCCATCGAAGGCATTGTCACGACCGCCGATGTCGCGCAGCGCTACGGCGAGCTGGCTACGCCGTTCTTTCAGCTGGGGGAGCTCGATCAGACGCTCCGCTGGATCCTCGGGCGCTCCTTCGACGTCGACTCCATCAGGCCGTATTGCAATAGGAAAGTCGAGAGCTTCGATCAGCTCACCATCGGTGATTACCTGCGGGTGCTGGAGAACAGCGAGGCGTGGGAGAAGCTGGGCTGGCCGTTGGACCGCTCCGCCTTCATCGAGCGGCTGGACGCGATCCGGGTCATCCGCAACAAGGTCATGCACTTCCATCCCGACCCGGTGCCGGAGGACGCGGTCGAAAAGCTGCGACGGTTCAACAGGTTGCTACACCAATACCGCGACTTGGCTTAGCACCGTGGCGTGAAACGCAAAAGACCCGCACCTTTGGCGGGTGCGGGTCTTTCGAACTGTGGAGCTGAGGGGAATCGAACCCCTGACCTTCTCGATGCGAACGAGACGCGCTACCAACTGCGCTACAGCCCCTGGTGAAGCTTGCCCCTGCGTTTGAGGCTCCATGAGCTTAGCAGTGGCTCTGGAGGCTCAAACGCAGGGGGGTCACTCTCCGGAGGCCCGGCGGAAAGGCCTGGTCCCGGGCTCGTCGAGCTCGTGGAAGGCCGGGTCCTCGTCGTCGAGGTCGACGACGACGGCTTGGCGCCGGAGGCGGGACATCGGGGACGGTTTGCGTTCCACGACGGCCGGACGTTCGGTGGCGACGACCTCGATGTCCTCACGGGACTCGTGCGCATCGTGGTCTTCGTCGTCGATCGCCGGGCGGCGCGGGGCGCGGGTGCTGTTGAAGCGGGCGAGGCGGCGCTGCCGGATGTCGTTCTCGATGCGGACCTGGCGGCGCAAGTACGCCAGGTAGCCGATGAGGACGGCGTCGACGACACCGTTGGCCCACCAGACCGTCGGGGTCAGGAAGCCGGCGACTGCCGCGGTCGTGACCACCAGCACCAGGAGCGCGATGACGACCCGCTGCCGGAAGGCGTACTTGGCGCGGGCGGCGATGTCCGCCGCCTCCGGGTCGAATCCGCCCCGGCCGGGCCGGTAGCCCCCGCCTTGGCGTTCTCTTTCCGGGCGGGCCGTGTGCGAGGGCTGGGGAAGCGGTTCGGCTTCCGGTGCCTCGTCTTCGAGGTCGGCGTCGAGCTCCGCCTCGAGTTCGGCCAGGTCGTCTTCTACCGATGGTTCCGTGTTTTCCGCCATCGCGAACTCCTCCGGTCCCTCGTGGCGTGTGCTCCCGCTCCGCACGACTCGCGCCGCCAAGGCCGAGTCCGTCGTCCGTGCGACCTGCTGGCGCTTGCGGGCGACCATGGGCACGAGAACGACGAGCCATGCCGCTGCGAGCGCGACGATGATCACCGAACTGGGCATCTCCCGTCACCTCCCCCGATCCACTGCTGTAGTCACGCTAGCCACAACAGTCACACACGCCGCGCAGACTCGCCGGTTTCGATCACGGAAAATGCATCACCAAATTAGGTGAATCTCACAGCTTGTGGTAACGCGGTCACTGGAACGACCCGGTAATGGGGTCAAACGCGCTCCGCGAGGCCCTTCGAGACGAGCCGTGAGACCAGTCCGTCACCGGTCTCCTCCTTGGTGACGGCGTAGCAGAAATGGTCCCGCCAGCCACCCGCGACATCGAGGTAGCGCTCGAAAAGTCCCTCTTGCCGGTAGCCCGCCTTGGCGAGAACCCGCAGGCTGGGGGTGTTTTCGGGGCGGACGGTCGCCTCGAGGCGGTGCAGCCCGCCGAAGTCGAAGACGTGGTCGGTGACGAGGGCCACGGCGCCGGTCGCGACGCCGCCGCGGACGATGTCCGATGACACCCAGTAGCCGATCCAGGCGGATCGGAGCGACGCCCGGATGACGTTACCCACAGTGATCTGCCCGGCGAAGCGTCCATCCACCGTGATGGTGAACGGGAGACATTGACCGCGCCTCGCCAGGCCGCGCAGTGCCAGCCACTGGGACGGCCATGACCAATACGCGTTGCGATCCGGCCAGGGCCCGACGCCGGTCGGTTCCCACATTTCCAGGTGCTCGCGATCGCGCAGCCGGACTCGGCTCCACTCGCCGGCGTCGCGCAGGCGGACCGGCCGGACGGCGAGGATTCCGGCGGGCACCCGGAGCGGGCCCAGCTTCGCGGGCCAGCCCGGATGCCTGCTCTCGATCGGATACGCGACGCCGGAGATCGGTGCGCCCATTACGCCCGCTGGGCCAGGAAGGTCACCTTGACCTGCTCGCCCGCGGCGACCTCGGTGAGGTCTTCGTCGATGTTGATCAGGCAGTTCGCCTCGGCCAGCGACGCGAGCAGATGCGCGCCGGAGGTGCCGAGCGGCTGCACCAGATACTCGCCGTTGCCCTCGTCGCGCAGTAGTTGCCCGCGCAGGAACCCTTTCCGGCCCTTGGTCGAGGTGATCGGGGAGAGCAGCCGCGCGCCGACGATCCGGCGGTGCGGGTTGCGGGTGCCGCGCGCGGCGCGGATCAGTGGGCGGACCAGCACCTCGAACACGACCAGCGCGCTCATCGGGTTGCCGGGGATCAGGAACGTCGGCACCGAGTCGGGGCCGAGCCTGCCGAAACCCTGCACGGAGCCGGGGTGCATGCCGACGCGGGTCATGTCGATGTGGCCGAGATCGGACAGCGCCGCGTGCACCTCGTCGCCCGCGCTCCCGCCGGCGCCGCCCGCGACGACGACGATCTCCGACATCAGCAGGCGGCCTTCGACGATCTCTCGCAGGCGTTTCGGATCGCCGGGGACGATGCCGACGCGGCTCACCTCGGCGCCCGCGTCCCGCGCGGCCGCGGACAGCGCGTAGGAGTTGACGTCGTAGACCTGCCCGACCGACGGGGTGCGGTCGATGTCGACCAGTTCGTCGCCGACGGAAACGATCGAAACCCGGGGCCGCGGGTAGACCAGGACCTTCGCGCGGCCGACCGCGGCGAGCAGGCCGACCTGGGCCGAGCCGATGGTGTCGCCCTTGCGCACGGCGACGTCGCCGATCTGCACGTCCTCGCCGGTCCGGCGCACGTAACCCGCCGACGGCACCGACCGGTGCACGGTGACCTTGGCCTGGTGACCGTCGGTGTAGGCGGTCGGGACGACGGCGTCGGCGAGCGTGGGCAGCGGCGCGCCGGTGTCGACCCGCACGGCCTGTCCCGGCTGCAACCGCCGCGGCTGACGGGAACCGGCGGCGATCTCGCCGACCACCGGCAACTGCACCGGCTCCTGGCCTGCGGAGCGGACGTCGACGCTTCGCACCGCGTAACCGTCGACGGCGGCCTGGTCGAAACCGGGCAGCGCGTGTTCGGCGACGACCTCTTCGGCGCACAGGAGGCCTTGGGCTTCGGAGATGGCGACCCGGACCGGACGCGGGCGTACCGCGGCGTCCAGCGTCAGGGAGATCTGATCCTCGACGGAACGGAACTGTCCCGCGTCTTCGGTCTCGGCCACTTCGGCGATGGGTTCCGTCATGACTGGGGGATCTCGACCCGTTCGTTCGACCAGGCACGCGATGAGGGCCCGTCGGTGAACTGAAGTTCACCACCGTTACCAGGAGTGATGCGGTCCGAAGCCGCGGAAATCGCCCGATCGGGCAAGCTCCTCGTGGTCCGTGCCGCCGGGGTGGTCGCTGCGCCTGTCATAGGCGTGAAGCCTAACCTGACCACGTGGTCGAGCCCGGCAATGAACACCTGAGCAAAACGGAGTGGCGCTCCCGGATAACCGCCGAACGGCGTTCGCAGGTGTCGGAAGAGCATGCGCGGGAGGCCGAAGCGCTCGCGGCCGCCGCCGCTCGGCTGCCCGGCGAGGTCGTCTGCGCCTATGTTCCGTTCGGTACCGAACCGGGTTCGACATCGCTGCTTGATCAACTTCTCGACCAGGGCAAACGGGTGCTGCTGCCGATCGTCCCCGACGCGCCGGGCCCGCTGGAGTGGGCCGCCTACGAGGACCCGTCGAGCCTCGGGCCGGGGCGGCTGCGGGGGTTGCTCGAACCGACCGGGCGCCGGCTCGGTCCCGACACGCTGGGGACGGCCGATCTGGTGCTGATCCCCGCGCTCGCCGTCGACGACGCGGGCGTCCGGCTCGGCCGCGGCGCCGGGTATTACGACCGGTCGCTCTCCTTCGCCGCGCCCGGGGCGGCGCTGATCGCCGTCGTCCGGGACGCCGAACTCGTGCGCGAGTTGCCCGCGGAACCGCATGACGTCCGCATGACCGGGGTACTGACCCCGGAGCAAGGCTTGGCGCCGCGGCCGGTAATACACTGACGCCTGTTCGCGGAGCTGAGACGTACCCGGGAAAGTGACCCTGAGCGTGAAACCCGCCCCGGCCGTAGGCCCCGCTATCGCGGTGGCAGGGCGCCCTGCTCGCCACCGTGACAGGTATGACGAGGCCGCGTCCTGCCGACGTCGATCGCGGTCGCGGGTTCACCAACGGACACTGACGCCCCGACGCAGTGGTTCAGAAAGGGCACAATGAGCTCTGACGCGCACCTGTCCGATCATTTCGCCGAAACGCTGTCGAAAATGCGTTCCGCGGGCGCCCACGCCATGGAGCTGGCGGCCCTGCGACGGCGTCTCGAGCAGCTGACCGAACCCGGCGCCGGTGAATTGCCGGGAAACGAACTCGAACCTCTCGATGACATCAGCAGGCTCGTGGATCTGCCGGAGCCGGACGCCGGAGAAGCGCGCCGGGTGCTGGACCGCACCGCCGTTCTGAAGCTCAACGGCGGGCTCGGCACGAGCATGGGGCTCACCGGGCCGAAATCGCTGCTGGAGATCAAACCGGGGAAGACGTTCCTCGACGTCATCGCCATGCAGGTGCTTTCGACCCGGGAGAAGTACAACGCGCGTCTTCCGCTGATCCTGATGAATTCGGCGGGCACCCGCGAACCTTCGCTGGAGTTGCTGAAGAAGTATCCCGATCTCGCCGACGACGTCATCCCGGCCGACTTCCTGCAGGGACGTGAACCGAAGATCACCGCCGACGGGCGGCCCGCCGAATGGCCCGCGAACCCGGAGCTCGAATGGTGCCCGCCGGGGCACGGCGACATCTACGTCGCGCTCGCGGTGAGCGGGATGCTCGAAACCCTGCTGGCGGAGGGGATCCGCTGGTGTTTCGTGTCCAACTCCGACAACCTCGGCGCGCTCCCGGACGCCCGGATCGCGGCGTGGCTCGCGAAAGAGGACATCCCGTTCGCGATGGAGACGGTGCTCGGCACCGCGGCCGACCGCAAGGGCGGGCACCTCGCGCGCCGCGCGGGCCGGATCGTCCTGCGTGAATCCGCGCAGGTCCCCGACGGGGACGACTCGTTCGGCGACGTCGCCAAGTGGCGTTTCTTCAACACCAACAACATCTGGTTCGATCTCGAACGGCTGAAGGCGCTGCAGGACGCCGACCCCGCCGCGCCGCTGTTGCCGCTGATCGTGAACCGAAAGACCGTCGATCCGGCCGACGCCGCCAGCACGCCGGTGATCCAGCTCGAAACGGCGATGGGCGCGGCGATCGGTTCGGTGGAGGGCGCACGGGCCATCGAGATCCCGCGGACCCGGTTCGCGCCGGTCAAGACCACCGACGATCTGCTGGTCGTCCGGTCCGACGCCTACGTGCTCGACGACGGCGGGGAGATGGTCCCGGAGTTCACCACCACCCCGCCGGTCGTGTCGCTGAGCAAGGAGTTCTACAAGCTCCTTCCGGACTTCGACGCGCGTATCCCCGTCGCGCCTTCGCTCAAGGAGTGCACGAGCCTCGCGGTGGACGGCGACGTCACCTTCGGGAAGGACGTCGTCGTGCGGGGCGATGTGAAGATCACCGGGCCGAAAACCATCGCGGACGGCGAAGTCCTCTAGGCGGTGTCCTGTGAGTCTGTTCGATGGGCTTCGTGATCCAGGTGGTTCCTGGCGGTGCGGGAGGATCGGCCTCGTACCGGGTCGTACTCGGCCGCATCCGCCCGTGCCGTCAGGGACCGCCTGGGCGCGAAGACCGCGAACAAGACTTGCAGGACACCGCCTAGCCGCGCTGGGCGATGAACACGTACTCGCGTCCTGGGCGGTCGGGGGCGTCCCGGACGTCCAGGACGCGAAAGCCGTGTTCCGCCAGCAAGGACTCCAGGTCTTCGCGTTCGCGGAACCACAACGTCGAGTCCGAGGTGACGACCTCGCCGTCGGGGAACCGGTAGCTGTACCGGAACGACACGAACGGGAGGTCCACCTCGGTGACCTCGCGCCACTGCTCGACCTCGCCGACACCGGGGACGTCGATGATTTCGTGGGCCGTGTCGGCCGCCCAGTCCTCCCACACGCGACGGCCGGGACGTCGGATCTCGAAGACCAGATGACCGCCCGGCACCAGCGCGGCGTGGACACCTTCGAGGGTCCGGCGCCATGCCTCGTCGGTCAGGAAGACCTGGGCCACGTTCCCGGTCATCACCGCGAGATCGGCTCGCGCTTCACCCGCCGCTTTCGCGTCACCATGGATCCAGGTGATCTTCCCTTCCGGGTCTTTGGCCTTCGCGACCTCCAGTGACGCCTCCGCGGGATCGACACCGACGACCTCGATCCCGCGCGCGGCCAGGAGAACGGCCAGGCAGCCGGTGCCGCAGCCGACGTCGAGCACTCTCTTCGCCCCGAGTTCGCCGATGATGGCGAGGTAGTGGTCCAGGTCGTCGCGAGCGCCGTCGAAGGCGTCGTAGATCGGTGCGAGCCGGGCGTGGGCGAAGAGCGCGTCAGGCATTCGGCGACGATAGTTCCGGGACGCGTGCGGGAGCCACGGATTTACGGTCGCGCCGCCAGGCCGGTCGGCGAAGTCGCGGCTTCGGCTACCGGGTGCTCCAGCCAGACGTTCGGCTCCGTGTAGACGCCGACGTCCAGCGCCGAGGAGGCGAGCACCGGCGCTATCCCGCCCGGCACGGCCGCGAGACCGTCCTGGAGTTCGACGCCGGTCCACGCCTTCCACTGGGCGAAGGTGCCGGTGACCGTCATCGCGAACGGCGCCACCTTCACGAACCGGGCGCCGAGCCGTTCGTGCGTGCGCAGCCACGGATCCTCCGGCAGCCCGTCCGCGCGACGGCGGGCTACATAGTCCTCAAAGGACAGTCCTGGTTCGTTCTCCTTCCCGGCCGGGCGGACCGGCACGACGAGTTTGCGCATACCTGTTTCCGAGGCGCGCTTTTTCAACGCTTCCAACGCTTTTGTGGCCAGGCCGCCACCACGGCGGCCTGGCGCGACCATCACTTCGAGTGCGATCAACGTCTTCGTCTCACGGGAACTCAGCAGGTCTTCCGCGGCCCAGATCAGGGCGGCGTCCCAGCCGTGGTCCGGCAGTTCCGGGCGTTCGGCGGTCGGGAAGCCGACCGGGACGGCGGCGGCTCTCGCCACGGGGACGCCGTCTTCCAGCAGCACGAGGAAGTATTCCGGCCAGCGGGCGGCCAGGTGGGACGACTTCGCCAGCAGGCCGGCCAGGCCGTGCTGGAGGAATTCGCCGCCGACACCGCCGAGGGCGAGCGCGGGCTCGCGTAATTCGGGCCGGGTGGCCAGGTCTTCGATCACGATCATGTCCTCAGTAGACCCGAGGACACGCGATTCTCACGAGGTGGTTTTCGGGCACGGTGTCATCCGTGCCAGTGGTACTGATCAGCGCACGGGCAGCGCGCGGCGCCGTCCGGTGATACCGGTGGTGTTGAGGTTGGCGCGCTCGCCGGCGGAGTGACCGTCGAGATAGCCGCTGCCGGACAGCCGCCTCGGCGGCGCCGAGCGCAGGTCTCCGTATTGCTCGTCGTACGCCTGTTTGACCATCGCCGTCCGATCCTGGATCACCAGTTCGGCCGAGCGGTGACCGGCGGTGGCGGTATGGGTCCTGGCCGCGGTGTCTTCGCTGTTGCGGAGCCGTTCGTAGACCGCGCCGGAGAATCCGTGCAGCCACGTCCGCCGGTACGCGGCCAGCGATTCGCCCGCGAACACCCGGTTCTCCGGGCGGACCCTGGTCAGCTGGGTGGTCGCCTGCAGCAGCAGGCTCGTGTACAGCAGTTCCGTCCGCTCCAGATCGGAACGGAAACCGAACACCGTCACCGCGGTGACCGATTGGCCGAGCCGGTGCAGCAGGGCCCGGCAGCGCAGCGGATGCGCGATGTTCGTGAGCAGCCCAGCCTTGTCCCGGCTGTACGGGTTGTCGATCGGGATCTTGATCTGGGTGATCTCGTCGGCGGTCGCCCCGGAGGCGGCCAGCAGGGCCTGATCGATGCCGTACCGGGCGATCAGTTCGGCGGCCTTGGTGTTGTACGACTCGGCTTCGGCCTCGGTGACCGCCGGGTCCTCCGCCTTCGCGAGAAGTTTCCGGACGCGCGCGAGCAGCGTGTCATGGTCGGGCATGGTCCTCCTTCCTGATTGGGTTGGAGCGGATCAATCTAGGAGAGAGGTCCGACAATATTCGGACGAGAGGTCCGGATCCCGGTGAGGGGGCGGTATGCCGGTCGACGTATCGGTGGTCGGTTCCGGACCGAACGGGCTCGCGGCGGCGGTCCTGCTGGTCAGGGCGGGGCTGACGGTCGAAGTGCACGAGGCGGCGGAAGAGATCGGCGGCGGGACGCGCACGGCTTCGCTGTTCGACGACGAGGTCCGTCACGACATCTGCGCCATCGGGCATCCGCTGGCCGCGGCGTCCCCGTTCTTTCGCTGGTTCGGCCTCGCCGAGCACGGTGTCGACCTTCTCCGGCCCGAGATCGCGTACGCGCATCCCCTCGGCGGTGACCGGGCCGGTCTCGCCTACGAAGATCTCGACCGGACCTGTGACGCCCTCGGTGCGGACGGTCCCCGATGGCGCCGTCTGCTGGGCCCGCTGGCCGAACGCAGCCGCGAACTGGCCGATCTCCTGCTCGGAGACCTTCGCCATCCGCCTCGCGACCCTCGTGCCGCCGCCCTCCTCCCGGCACGGATCGCGCTGCTCGCGTCCGGTTCGGAGCGCCGCTTCTTCACCGGCCCGGAAGCGCCCGCACTGCTGTCCGGGGTTTCCGCGCACGTGATGGGCCGCCAGCCGTCCCTCGCCGCGGCCGGCGCAACGCTGTTGCTCAGCCATCTCGCGCATTCGACGGGCTGGCCGATCGCCCGCGGCGGAAGCCAGGCCATCACCGAGGCTCTCGCCGCCGATCTCCGCGCTCGCGGCGGACGGATCCACACCGGCAGCCGGATCACCGATCTGCGGACACTGGCGAAGTCGCGCACGGTGGTCCTCGACATCGCCCCGCGCGGTTTCCTCGAAATCGCAGGCGACCTGCTGCCGCCGCGATACCGGAAAGCGCTGGAGTCCTACCGCTACGGACCCGGTGTCGCGAAGGTCGATTTCCTGGTGTCCGAACCGGTTCCGTGGGCGGCGCCGGAGGTCGGCAAGGCGGGAACCATCCATCTCGGCGGCACACGAGACGAGGTGTACGCCGCCGAAAACGCCATCGTGCGCGGGGAAGATCCGGACGACCGGTTCGTGCTCGTGTCGGATCCGATGACGCTCGACCCGTCCCGCGGGGTGCCGGGCAAACGGCCGGTGTGGGCGTATTGCCATGTGCCGCACGGGGATCCGCGAGACCTCACCGAGCTCGTCCGTCGGCGGATCGAACGGTTCGCGCCCGGTTTCTCCGACACGATCGTGGCGAGCCGTTGTGTCACTGCACCGGAATTGGAGGCCTACAACGCGAACTATCCCGGCGGTGACGTCGCGGCGGGCGCGGTGGATCTGCGGCAGGTGCTCGGGCGGCCGGTCGCCCGGTGGAATCCGCACCGGACGCCGCTCGGCGGTGTCTTCCTGTGTTCGGCCGCGACGGCACCGGGCCCCGGCGTGCACGGGATGGGTGGCTGGCATGCCGTGAAATCCGTGCTGGGGAAGGATTTCGAGTCCTTAATCCAGATAGGCGTCCAGCGTGACGGCGAGCGCCCGCTCCGGTGACGGCGCGAAGCTCGCGCCCGCCAGGCCGCCCCAGAGCCACAACTGCGCGAGGCCGTGCAGTGACGCCCAGAGCGACGACGCGAGCAGCCTCGGGTCGGTCGTGGGATGCCAGCCGCCTTCCTGCACGTCCTCGACCAACGCGGCGAAGAAGTCGAACACCGCGCTGCTCACCCGCGTGAGTTCGGGATCGTCCGGATCGATGAGATCGCGCCGGAACATCAGCTCGAACATCGCCGGATTGGCCAGCGCGAAATCGAGATAGCCGTGGCAGGCCGCGATGAGCCGTTCGCGTGGTGTCCCGGCCGGAAGGGCGGCGCCGCGTTCGAGCAGTTCGAGGTAACCGCGGGTGGCGACCGCCGAAAGCAGGGCCGCGCGGCCGGTGAAATGCCGCAGCGGCGCGCCGTGTGAGACGCCCGCGGCCTTGGCGATCCCGCGCAGCGTCACGGCGCCGACGCCTTCTTCGGCCAGCAGGGTCGCCGCGGTGTCGATCAGGCGGGTTCGGGCGCCCACGACCGGGTCTCCTCGAGAACGGGCAGGAGGTCGGGGCGTTTCGGCAGGAAGCCGTCGCCCGGCTGGCGGCCGATGAGCCGGTTGCGGAACCGGCTGACCGCGACCGGAAGGACCTCCCTGGTCAGCCAGCGCAGATCCGCGCGCAGACCGGGACGTCCGGCCGAACCGGGCAGCGGGGCGAGCCAGGCCGGGTCGTGGGTGACGTCGAGTTTGCCGAGCACGTGTGCGGCCAGGCGCCGGTGCCCCTGCTCGGACAGGTGCAGCCGATCCGGGCCGAAGTAGCGGGAATCGTGCGCGGCGTCGTCCGGCCAGAGGTCGACCAGCGTCGCGCCGTAGCTGACGGCCGCTTCGCGGACGGCGTCGTTCAGCGCGACGATGCGCGGGCGCATGCGGTGGCCCATCGGCATGCGGTGGGAGATGTCGCTGAGGGTGAAGGTGACGACCCGCGGCGCGATCTCGGTGCAGGCGCGGACGGCGGTGTCGACGCGGCGGGCGACCGTGCGTGCGTCCCAGCCGCGGCTCATCACGTCGTTGCCGCCGCCGAACAAGGCGATCAGATCGGGCCGGAGCCTGGTCGCGGCCGGGGTCTGCTCGACGTGGATCTGATCGAGCCTGCGCCCGCGGACCGCGAGGTTGGCGTAGCGGAAACCGGGCTCTTCCTCGGCGAGACGTGCCGCGACGAAGTCGGCCCAGCCACGGTAGAAACCGCCCGACGGATGCGGATCGGCCAGCCCTTCGGCGCAGCTGTCGCCGAGCGCGACGAAACGTTGGTAGCCCATCCAGATCTCCGTAACCGCGAGTTCACCTTGTAGACACTGTCTATCAAACTGATGTAGACGCTGTCTACTCAGCGGTCGAGACGGTTCCGATGGGTGAAGGCGACGGCACGCCGCGGATCGCCGTCCGGGAGCACCCGGCACAGCGCGTCGACGATCTCCAGGTCGTCGGCCCCGCACTGCGTCTCCCAGTACGACCACAACGCCGACGCGTCCCCGCTGCCGAGGACGACCCGCCGGATCGACGCGGTGACGGCCTCGCGCTCCTCGCGCACGGCGGGCGACTCCGATTCGGGCAGCAGCGGCCCGCGGAAGGCGTCCGCCGCGGCCGTGACGTCGCCTCGTTTGAGCGCCGCGCGGACGCGCAGGAAGTCGGCGTCCACGTCGGCGGAAAGCCGGTACGGCCGCGTCTGCACGATGTCCGATCCGAGCTGCGTCCGGAGCCGGTGGATCTCCGCGCGCACGGTCACCGGATTGCCGCTCTCGCCGTAGAGCAGCAAGGCCAGCCGCTCCGCCGAGAGGCCGCCCGGGTTCAGCGCGAGCAGGGTGAGGATCTCCGCGTGCCGCAAGGTGAACGGCACTTCGCGACCGTCCACAGTGGTCGATGGCGGTCCGTCGGTGAGGAACTCCAGCGCGAGCCGCGGACGCCGCGAAGCACCCCTGCTCCCCAGGCGCAGCAAATAGCCCTCGCTCAACGGCTCCACCGTGCCCAGCCGTCCGTCGGGCAGGGTGACCGCGCCGCCGCCAGGCCGGATGTCCACGGTGGAGGGAAGATCGCCGCAGGATTCAGCCGCCAGCACACGGCCCTTCGCCGAGAGCAAGGCGCCGGGCGCACCGCGCAACGCTTCCAGGTGAGTCATGTTCGCGGCCCGCAGGCGTTCGTCGCGCATCGCGAGCCGGGCCCGCAGCTGGCCTTCGGCGAGCTGGGCGGCCGCGGTGACCAGCGCGAGCATCGCGGGATGGACCGTCCGCAGCGGACCGCTGACGTCGATCGACCCGAGCAGCGCGCCGGTCTCCGGATCGCGCACGGGCGCCGCCGCGCAGGTCCAGCCGTGATAGGTCCGCACCAGGTGCTCGGCCGAGTAGATCTGCACCGGCTCCCCGGTAGCGAGCGTGGTGCCCATCGCGTTCGTGCCGATGACGTCCTCGCTCCAGCGCGTGCCTTCGGCGAGCATCACGCTGTCCGCGCGTCGCAACACGGCCACGGCGCCCTCCCGCCACAGGATGTGGCCGGCCGCGTCGGTCACGATCATCATGTGCTCGGCGTCGTCGGCGATGCTCACCAGCGTCTGCCGCAGGATCGGCAGGACCGGGGCCAGCGGATGCTCGTCGCGCAGCCCGTTCACCTCGCCGGAGTCGTAGACCAGCGGGGCGACGCCGGTGTCCGGATCGACGTGCGCGGCGAGCGAGCGATTCCACGAAGCAGACACGATCGACCTGGGGGAACGCGGCCCGGGCACCCCGGAGAGGACGGCGTCGTGGACGTCCTTCAGCAGCCGCGCGTACGCCTGGGGGTCACGCGGCGACGACTCTCCACCGGGCCGCTCTGCCACGTTTCCGAGAATAGGTGACCGCGCTCACTTCGTTGCAACGTGCGTGCAACCTCACCCGCCCTAGCTTCGCCGTCATCCGCCACCCCTAGCGATGAGGCAGGAAAGATGGCCAAGTACGCGGCACCGAACACCGAAGGCAGCGTCGTCAGCTACGAGTCGCGCTACGACCACTACATCGGAGGCGAGTACGTACCGCCCGCGAGCGGTCAGTACTTCGAGAACCCGACCCCGGTGACCGGGCAGGTGTTCACCGAGGTCGCCCGCGGCACCGCCGCCGACATCGACCGCGCGCTCGACGCGGCCGAAGGCGCGGCCGCGGCCTGGGGCCGGACGTCGGTGGACGAGCGCGCGAACGTGCTGCTCCGGATCGCCGACCGGATGGAACAGAATCTCGAAGCGATCGCCGTCGCCGAATCGTGGGAGAACGGCAAACCGGTCCGCGAGACCCTCGCCGCCGACATCCCGCTGGCGATCGACCACTTCCGCTACTTCGCCGGCGCCCTGCGCGCCCAGGAGGGCGGCATCTCCCAGATCGACGACAACACCGTCGCCTACCACTTCCACGAGCCGCTCGGAGTCGTCGGCCAGATCATCCCGTGGAACTTCCCGCTGCTGATGGCGGTCTGGAAGCTCGCGCCCGCGCTGGCCGCGGGCAACGCGATCGTGCTGAAACCCGCCGAGCAGACCCCCGCGTCGATCCACCTGCTGATGTCGCTCATCGGCGACCTGATCCCGCCGGGCGTGCTGAACATCGTCAACGGTTTCGGCGTCGAGGCGGGCAAACCGCTCGCGTCGAGCAACCGGGTGCGGAAGGTCGCGTTCACCGGCGAGACCACCACCGGACGGCTGATCCTGCAGTACGCCAGCGAGAACATCATCCCGGTCACCGTCGAACTCGGCGGCAAGAGCCCGAACATCTTCTTCGACGACGTCGCCGCCGCCAACGACGCGTTCTACGACAAGGCGCAGGAAGGTTTCGCGCTCTTCGCGCTTAACCAGGGCGAGGTGTGCACCTGCCCGTCGCGGGCGCTGATCCAGTCCGGCATCTACGACCGGTTCCTCGGCGACGCCGTCGAACGGGTCAAGAAGATCAAGCAGGGGCATCCGCTCGACACCGAGACGCAGATCGGCGCGCAGGCCTCGAACGACCAGCTGGAGAAGATCCTTTCCTATATCGACATCGGTCAGAAGGAAGGCGCGAAGATCCTCACCGGCGGCGAGCGCAGCGACCTCGGCGGCGAACTGTCCGGCGGGTATTACGTGCAGCCGACGGTCTTCGAGGGCGACAACAAGATGCGGATCTTCCAGGAGGAGATCTTCGGCCCGGTCGTCTCGGTGGCCAGGTTCGACGACTACGCCGACGCGCTGAAGATCGCCAACGACACGCTGTACGGCCTCGGCGCCGGTGTCTGGTCGCGCGACGGCAACACCGCCTACCGCGCCGGCCGCGACATCCAAGCGGGCCGGGTGTGGGTCAACAACTACCACGCGTACCCGGCGCACGCGGCCTTCGGCGGCTACAAGGCGTCCGGGATCGGGCGCGAGAACCACAAGATGATGCTGGACCACTACCAGCAGACCAAGAACATGCTGGTGTCCTATTCGGACAGTGCGCTCGGGTTCTTCTGATGGCCGAGCGGGTCGGCTTGACACCGGCCGCCGCGGATCTGCTGCGGCGGCTGGTGTCGCTCCATGGGCCGGTGATGTTCCACCAGTCCGGCGGATGCTGCGACGGGAGCGCCCCGATGTGTTACCCGGCGGGCGAATTCCGCACCGGGGCGTCCGACGTCCACCTTGGTGACCTGAGCGTCGAAGGCGTCGACGACGTTCCGGTGTGGATGTCGGGCCCCCAGTTCGAGTACTGGAAGCACACGCATCTGACCATCGACGTCGTTCCCGGCCGGGGGAGCGGATTCTCCTTGGAGGCGCCCGAAGGGGTCCGTTTCCTGGTCCGGTCCCGGTTGTTCAGCGACGAGGAGTCGGCTGAACTGAACGGCCCAGCAACGCGATGAGCCGTGCGCCCGGTCCGGCGTCCGGCGGTGCCTCGACAGCGTGGTCGAAGGCGCCGCCGGGCCCGCGCACCGGCGTGACGTCGGGATAGCGGCTCGCTACTTTCAACGCGGCCTCGGCGAGCTCGTCGTCCCAGCGGTGTTCGCGGCCCAGGGCGGTGTTGAGGTCCCAGTCGTGGGTGAGCGTGTCGACGAACAGCACGGCCAGCGCGTTCTTCCCGGGGAGCGGGCCGAAACTCCCGAAATCGAAGGTCTTCTCCAGCGCTCCGGCGTCGAAGGCCGCGAGGAACTCGGCGGAACTCGCTTCGTAGGACTTGGCGAGGTCGTCGTCGGCCGACGGCCGGCGCTTCACCGGGCGGCCGGTCGCCTGCGCGGTGCGGGAATCGTGCCCCTCGATCAGGTGTTTCACGATGTCGCGGACGGTCCACTCGGCGCAGGGGGTCGAGCGGTCCCAGTCGTCCGCGCCGATTCCGGCGATCGTGGCTCCGGCCGCTCGGTGGGCCCTCGTGGTGAGTGCGATGAGATCCATGGCGGCAATGTATACGAACGATCGTGCTACCTTCTAGGGTGTGAGCACTCTCGAAGTGAACGAGGTCTTCGTCGGGCGGCCTTCCCTGCTGGGGACGAAGCGTGACGTGCCGGTGTACAGCGCCATCGCGAAATCGCGGGTGCAGACGCCGTTCCTGGAATTGGGCGAAATCAATCTGGCCGGCGACGACCAGGCGGATCGCACCGTCCACGGCGGCGTCGACAAGGCGGTCTACGTCTATCCGGCGACGCACTACGCCGCCTGGGCGGAGCAGGGTTTCCCGGTGTCGGCGGGCGATTTCGGGGAGAACGCCTCGGTGACGGGCGCCGACGAGTACGACGTCCGGGTCGGCGATGTCTGGGCCTGGGGAGACGCGCTGCTCCAGGTCTCGCAGCCTCGGACGCCGTGTTTCAAACTCGCGATGAAGACCGGGCGCAAGGACGTCATCCCGGCGATGATCGATTCCGGCCGCAGCGGCTGGTACCTGCGGGTGCTGCGGACGGGCGTGGTGCCCACGTCGGGACGTATGACGCTCGAAGAACGCGATCCGGTGAACCCGACGATCGCCGAGGTGTACGTCGCGTCGTTCACCAACGTCGCCCAGCTCGGCGACGAGCGCCGGGACGCGTACTGGGCGCTGCTGGACCGGGTGCTCGCGGCGCCGTCGCTTTCCCAGCAGTACCGTGACGGCCTGGCAGCGGCGAAGAGGCGGCGAGAGGAACGGAATGCCGGTTGACGGCCGGGTGGCCCGCGGTGACGCGACGAGGCGGATCGTGCTTCGGCGCGCCGTCGACATCGCGTCCGTCGAAGGGCTCGACGGGTTGTCCCTCGGCAGGCTCGCCACCGAATTGGACTTGAGCAAATCCGGGGTGTTCGCCCTGTTCGGTTCCAAGGAGGAACTGCAGCTCGCGGCGGTCGAGACGGCGAGCGCGATCTTCGCGGAGAACGTCGTCGAGCCGACGCTGAAGGTCGAGCAGGGGATCGCGCGGCTGCGCGCGCTGTGTGCGAACTGGCTCGACTACTCGGAACGCCGCGTGTTCCCGGGCGGCTGCTTCTTCTTCAACACCGGCGCCGAATTCGACGCGCGGACCGGCCGGGTGCACGACGCGGTCGCGAACGCGAGCCGGGCCTTCGCCCAGTTCATCCGGTCCACCGCCGTCGAGGCGCGGAAGGCCGGGCATCTGCGTGAGTCGGTCGATGTGAACCGGCTGGCCTTCGAATTGAACGCGCTGGGGCGGGCCGCGAACGCCGATTCGGTGATGTTCGGCGGCACCGAGCCCTACGTACTGGCTCGGACCGCCATCACCGCCCGTCTCGACGCCGCGGCCGTGCGATGAACGCCCGCTACTTCCAGTCGACCTGAGTGGACCGGTAGAAGTCGATACCCTGCTGAACCCACCGCGGGCTCTGCTTCGCCAGCCGCAGCCGGTAGGCGTCCCAGCTCCGGGAATCCTTCGGCGACCAGCCGATCTCCGCGTGACCCGGCAGCCTCGGGAACGCCATGAACTCGATGTTGTCACTGGTGATCAGCGTTTCCGACCACAGCGGCGCCTCGACCCCGATGACGTTCTTCTCCGTCACGCCCTGCAGGTAAGTGGCCGGATCCCAGTTGTAGCCGTCCTTGACCTCGATCAGCGCGGCCCAGTCCAGGCCGAGCGGCGTCCCGGGGTGGTACTTCATGTCCAGGTACGCCTTGTTCGCGGGCGACATCAGGATCTTGCTGCCGCGCGCGGCCGCGGCGGCGACGGCGGCGTCCGTCCCGGTCGTGCCCCAGAACTGCGGAACGGCCGAAACCGGCGGATTCGTCTTGGCGATGTCGTGCCAGCCCGTGATCGTCTTGCCGTACTTCGCGACGATCGGGTGCACCTTCGTGGCGAAGGTCTGGTAGTCGGCCGGAGTGGTCGAGTGCGCTTCGTCGCCACCGATGTTGATGTACTTCCCAGGGGTGATCGCCGACAGTTCGCGGATGACGTCATCGACGAACTTGTAGGTGATGTCCTTGCCGATGCACAGCGAGCTGTAGCCGACCTCGATGTCCGTGCGCGGCGGTATCGGCTTGCCGTCGCAGTTCAGTTCGGCGTAGGAGTACTGGGCCGCGTTGGTGTGTCCCGGCATGTCGATCTCGGGAACGATCGTGATGTGCCGCGAAGCCGCGTAGCGCACCAGGTCCTTGTACTGCTCCTGCGTGTAGTAGCCGCCGGGAGCGCCGCCGACGGCCGTCTGGCCGCCCACGGTCGCCAGCTTCGGCCAGCTCTTGATCTCGATCCGCCAGCCCTGGTCGTCGCTCAGGTGCAGGTGGAGGTTGTTGATCTTGTACTGCGCGATCTGGTCGATGTACAGCTTGACCTGGTCCGGCGTGAAGAAGTGCCGGGCGACGTCGAGCATCGCGCTGCGGTAGCCGAAGCGCGGATAGTCGAGCACCGTGCCGCCCGAAACCACCCACGAGCGCTTCTGAACGGTCTTCGCCTCGATCGCCGACGGAAGCAACTGACGCAGCGTCTGCACACCGAGGAACAGGCCGTCGCCGGTGTTCGCCTTCAAGGTCACGCCGGAGGGCGACACCTTGAGCTGGTAACCCTCGCTGCCGACGCGGCCGCTCGCGTGACCGGTTTCGAGCGAGATGGCCGGGCCGCCGCCGCGGTGGCCGCTGACGACGGGCAGCCGGTAACCGGTGGCCGGCCGGAGCAGGCCCGCCAGGTATTCGGCGACCTGCCTGCCTTCGCGGTCGGTGCGGATGACGGTCGCGGGGCCGAGACGGAAGTTCGCGCGCGGGTCGGGTTTCGCGTCGACCGGCGCGGGGACGACGTCGGTGACGGTCCGTTCGGCCTTCGCGTGCTGTCCCGCGCTCGCCGTGGCGGGCAGCCCGAACGTCACGAGGCCCAGGACGGCCACGCCGAGCACGGTTCTGGACAGGCGTTTACTCATGGAGCACCTCCGGTCGGATAACTGGAGACTCTCTTCCCTGAGAAGGTATAGACCAATAGGGCAAACGCGACAACACCCGATCGGACCAGTACGCCGTACCGATCACCGGTCACTCGCCGCGCAGAACCGCTTTCAGGGCATCGAGAACGCTCGCGTCCTCGATCGTCGAGGGCACCTGCTCGTCGCGGCCGTCGGCGATGCCGCGCATGGTCTTGCGCAGGATCTTCCCGGACCGCGTCTTCGGCAACGCGTCCACAATGGACACGTCGCGGAACGCGGCGACCGGGCCGATGTCGCGCCGCACCAGCGCGACCAATTCGGCCTTGAGCGTTTCGGCGTCGACGTCGGCACCCGACTTCAGCACCACGAAACCACGCGGAAGCTGCCCCTTGAGCTGATCCCGCACGCCGATCACGGCACATTCGGCGACGGCGGGATGCGACGCCAGCACGGCCTCCATGGAACCGGTCGAAAGCCGGTGGCCCGCGACGTTGATGACGTCGTCGGTGCGCCCCATGACGAACAGATAGCCGTCTTCGTCGACGTACCCGGAGTCGCCCGTCAGGTAGTGCCCTTCGTACCGCGAAAGATACGCCTCGTGATACCGCTCGTCGTCCTGCCACAACGTCGGCAGCGAACCCGGCGGGAGCGGCAGCTTGATGGCGATGGCGCCCTCGCGACCGGCGGGAAGCGGGTCGCCCGCCTGGTCCAGGATCCGCACGTCCCAGCCCGGCACCGGTTTCGTCGCGGAACCGGGTTTGACCGGCATCGGTTCCAGCCCGCGCGGATTCGCCGCGATCGGCCAGCCGGTCTCGGTCTGCCACCAGTGGTCGATCACCGGCACACCGAGCTTGTCGTGCGCCCAGTGATAGGTCTCCGGATCGAGTCGTTCCCCGGCCATGAACAACGTCTTGAATCCGCTGAGCTGGTATTTTTCGATTTCGACGCCGTCCGGGTCGACCTTCTTGATCGCCCGCAACGCGGTCGGAGCGGTGAACAACGCCTTGACCCGGTGATCGGAAATGACGCGCCAGAACGCGCCCGCGTCCGGAGTTCCGACCGGTTTGCCCTCGTACATGACCGTCGTCGCCCCGATCAGAAGCGGCGCGTAGACGATGTAGGAATGGCCGACGACCCAGCCGACGTCGGACGCCGTCCACCACACGTCGCCGGGCTGGATGTCGTAGATCGCGCTCATCGACCAGGCCAGCGCGACCGCGTGCCCGCCGGTGTCACGCACGACGCCCTTCGGCTTCCCCGTGGTGCCGGAGGTGTACAGGATGTACAGCGGGTCGGTGGCCGCGACCGGCACCGGATCGGCGGGGGAGGCCTTCGCGACCAGTTCGGCCCAGTCGGCGTCGCGCTCACCCAGCTCGGCGCGTGCGCGATCGCGCTGAAGCACCACGACCTTGTCCGGCTGGTGGGCGGTTCCCGTGAGCGCCTCGTCGATGATCGGTTTGTACTCGACGATCCGCGTCGGCTCGATCCCGCAGGACGCCGCGACGATGACCTTGGGTTTCGCGTCTTCGATCCGCGCCGCGAGTTCCTTGGGCGCGAAGCCGCCGAAAACGACCGAATGCACCGCGCCGAGCCGGGCGCAAGCGAGCATCGCGACCGCGGCTTCGGGGACCATCGGCATGTACACGATGACGCGGTCGCCCTTCCCGACACCGAGGGAGGCGAGCGCGCCGGCGAAGCGCGCGACTTCGTCCAGCAGTTCCGCGTAGGTGAACCGGCGAACCGAATCGGTTACGGGCGAATCCCAGATCAGCGCGGCCTGCTCGCCGCGGCCGTCCCGCACGTGCCGGTCGAGCGCGTTGAACGCCGTGTTCAGCTCCCCGTCCGGGAACCAGCGGTAGTAGGGCGCCTTGGACGCGTCGAGTGCCTGGGTCGGCGTGCGGGTCCAGTCGATCGCCTGCGCGGCTTCGAGCCAGAAACCCTCCGGGTCTTCGAGGCTCCGCTGGTACGACTCGGCGTGCATCGAATGCTCCTTCGCGTTCGGGTACCGGACCATCATGGACTTCCGGACCGGCCGATGCCTGGTGGTAACGGCGGAGAGACGCCCGCGACAACCCGGCAACCCTGTGAGGGCATGGAGCGTCCTAAGCTGGACTAGGGGGAAAACCGCCGGAAACGGCCTCGACGAGCGAGGGGAGCAGGGTCCATGGGACTAGCGAGCGCGCTGCTTTCGTTCGCGCACAGCCTGTTCGGGCCAGGGATCTGGCCAGGGGACTGGGTGTGGGCGACGAGCACCGCGGGAGCGCTGGTCGCGCTGCTGCCCGCACTGGGAGCGATGATCGTCGCGATCATCCGCAAAGGCACCGGCAACCGCTACGACGTGGTGACCCTGTCCGTCTTCGGCGGGATCGGCGTCGTCGCCGTCTTCCTGCTGCCGTGGCTGCTGGCCACCGGCGTGTCGCAGACGTATCAGGAGGCCGCGTCGAAGTCGGGCGGCAAATCCGGCTTCTCCAGCAGCGACCTGTCGACCTTCAACGCCGACTACAGCCCGCTCATCGGCAAGCAGAGCGAGTACCTCGGCCGAGGCCAGAACGTGTACGAGGTCCTGTTCTACCCGAACGGGATGCAGCTGGGTTACGTCTTCTACCTGATCCTGCTGGTCGGGCTGCCCGCGCTGTCGCTGCTGTTCGTGATGCTGCAGGCGCGCACCGCGTTCCGCCGGGGACCGAAGTGGCCTTCGCGGTTCTTCTGGATCCCGTTCGTGCTGATGGTGCTGGCGAGCGTCGGCATGGGCGCGAACACGGCCGTGCACTTCTGGCTCGGGTTCCTGCCGTTCAGCGTGCTGGGGCTGATCCCGGTCGCGCTGGTCGGCCCGCCGCCGTGGTCGGTGATCAACCGGCCGGACCCGCAGCCGCGGCAGAAGGTCGAGCCGTACCGCCCGGAGCCGCCCGCCCCGAAGCCGCAGCTGCCGCCCCCGCCCGCCAAGCAGTACCCGGCGACCGCGCTGGCGCAGGCGCCCGAACCACCCGCGCTGGCCGCGATCCCGGGCCCGATCCCGCCTCCGCCGGGTTCCCGCAACTCCGGCGGCAGCCGCTACAAGCGCGTCCGGCGGCTCGGCCACGGTGGCTTCGGCACCGTCTGGGAAGCGGTCGACACGCAGCTCAACCGCACGGTCGCGCTGAAGATCGCGCACGCGCCGGACCGGGACACCGAGGAACGGATGCAGCGCGAGGCCCGTGCGCTGGCCGTGGTGAACCACCCCAACTGCGTCAAGGTGTACGACCTCGTCGAGGAACCCGACGGGCTCGCGCTGGTGATGGAATACCTCGAAGGGCGCTCGCTGGCCGAGATCGTCGACTCGCAGGGCCCGCTCGACGACATCGCCGCCGGACGGCTCTGGTCGACCATGGCGGGCGCGCTCGCCGCGGCGCACGAGAAGGGTGTGCTGCACCGGGACCTGAAGCCGTCGAACATCATCCTCGACCGCAACGGGCTCGCCCACCTGATCGACTTCGGCATCGCCCGCAGCCAGGGCGACTCGAAGATGACCGCGACCGGGATGATGATCGGCACGCCGGACTTCGTCGCACCCGAGCAGGCGATGGGCTCGCCCGCCAGCCCGGCGTCGGACGCCTGGCAGCTCGCCGCGACGGTCAGCTACGCGCTCTCGGGTCAGCCGCCGCGCGGCACCCGGGAGACCCCGATGGCCGCGCTGATGGCCGCCGCCCGCGCCGAACCGGTGTCGAAGCTGCCGAACCGCAGCGCCCACGCCCGGATCCTCATCGCGTCGCTCGACCAGGAGCCGCGCCGCCGCCCGACGCTCACCGCCGTGCGGCGCGACGTAGAAGGCTGGCTCGCCCGGGCGGGCAAGTCGCCGGACGGCCCGGTGACGCAGATCGTGACGCGTCGCCCTCCGCAACAGCAGCCGCAGCCCCGCCAGCAGCCGCAGCCTCAACGTCACCCGCGCTGACCTGCGAAAAGGGAGCAAGGGACCTTTGCTACCACTTGTCTCGATGTCGAGACAAGTGGTAGCAAAGGTCCCTTGCTCTCCCTCAGCCGACGACGACCCAGGTCCCGCCCTGCCAAGCCATGGTGAACGTCTTGGGGTCGGAGGCCATCATGGCGATCTGCGGCGCGATCGCGCTCGGCGGGACGACGACCTTGTCCGGCCCCTTGCTCTGCAGTTTCGCCCGGTCCACGCGGGTTTGCTTCAGCTTCTTCACGTCGTCGGCCGAGAGCATCCCGAACTGGATCGGGGTGAGCTGGCGGCATTCCTTCATCCCGCCGTCGAACGCCGGCGCGGTGATCCGGCAGACGGTTTCGAGGTCCTTCTCGCCCAGCGCGTGGTGATACTCCTCCATCACGCTCGCGGCCCCTTCCGGGGTGTGCGCCACGGCGCCGCCGGCGGCGGGTGAAGTGGCCTCGGAGGAGACGGTCGCCGAGGTCGCCGAAGGCCGCGAAGCGCTGGCTTGTGTCGTGCTGGTGGCGGGTGCTTCGGAGGTGCTCGGAACGGCCGAGGACTGCGGCGACGCGGTTCCCGGCGTCTGCTCTTCGCACCCCGCGATCAAGAACAACGCCGCGGCCGCGCAGGCCGCTCCGAGCGGTCGGATCGTCATGTTGCCCCCTGTAGAGCTGCTGTTGACCAGCGAAGAGTAACAACTCAGGGGAAAGTGTCACACTTGAATCGGAAAATCACGAGTCGCCGGTGATCAGGCCCAGCATCGACACCGACAGGATGAGCTGGGCGGAGACGCAGGTCCGCGGCATCGCTTCCTTCTTCTTGCCGACGAAGTCGACCTGAACGACTTGGCCGTTGCTCAGCTGGACGCTCAGGGCGCAGGACTCCGCGGTCTGCTCGAACCTGGCCTTCAACGTGCCGAACTGGCCGTTCCGCACCTCCGCGCCTGGCTTGGGCGGCACGGCTTCGAGACCGCCGGTGCCTGTCGTATACATCCCGACGGCCTTCGCGTACGGGACCTCGTGAGTACAGGTCGGCCCGAGCGGCCCCTCGCCCTTCTGCGCGCCTTCGCGGCCCGCGTTGACCCCGGCGTAGTTCGTATGAGTGAACTTGACGACCTCGCAGATGTCCGCGTTCTTCAGCACATCGGCCGCGGGCTCCTGGACCGTGCTCGGCGCCGGTTTGCCACCGGCGAGCGGGACGAACTTCTTCAGCACCACTTCGGCGACCTTCTTCGCCAGCTCGCAGTGCTCGGCGCGAGTGCCCGCTTCGTCACTGTCGACGTCGTAGGCGTCGACAGCGATCGAGGCGTAGGCGCGGACATCCATGTTGACCGAGCAGAACGTCACCGGCTCCGGATCGAAGGCATAGGTCCGGCCCTTGATCCCGGCGATCTCCACCGGCTCCATCACCGCCGAATCCTGCGTGATCCAGCCGTACGGGCTGTAGGCGTGCACCTGCGCGCCCTTGTTGTTCGGGAATTCGAACTGGCAGCCGCTCAGCACACCCTTGGCGCTCGTGAGACCGAGTGGCTGCAGGTCCGGCTTGATCGACTCGAGCCAGTCGCAGCCCTCTTCGCCGCGCTTCGCGGGCAGGGCCAGCGGCTGGTCGAGCACCTGGTCGCTGAACCCCGACCCGTCGGCGGGCGGTTCGTATCGTGGGTACTTCGCCTCGCTCGTGCCGGGTGCCGAGCCCTCGCGGAAAGCCTTCCCGTCGATGGCGCTGGAACATCCGGTGAGCAGCAGGGCGACGGCCAGGAAATACGGCCAACGAGACATGACGACCCCCAGTAGTCCTCAATTCGGACGGGAGTCTAAGCCGCTTCCGGACGCCTCGCCGGGTCTTGGCTCAACCGATCGTGGTCACTTCCAGGACGGAAGCCACAGCTCGGCGTTCCAGTGCTCGTTCGTGATCGCGTTGCCGTTCAGTATCGGCCACAACCAGGCGAAGTTGGCCACGACGAGCCCCACGTAGAGGGCGACGACGAGCAGGCCGGTGCCCCGCCGCTCGAATCCGCGTTTCGCGCTCCCGAGGATCTGCCCGAGGACCAGCGTCAACCCGAGTACCAGGAACGGCGCCAGCGGGGTCGCGTAGAAGTAGTACATCTGGCGGTCGAGGTTGGTGAACCACGGCAGGAACCCGGCGAGGTAGCCGACGAGCACGGCGGCGTAGCGCCAGTCCGCGCGGAAGACCGAGCGCCACACGCTCCAGCCGAGCATCGGCAGCGCCAGCCACCACATCGCCGGCGTCCCGATCAGCATCGTCGCCCGCACACAGGTCGACTCGCCACAGCCGGTCGCGTCCGTGCCACCCGCGTACGCGTAGAGCATCGGCCGCAGCCCCATCGGCCAGGTCCACGGCTTCGACTCCCAAGGATGCGGTTTGTCCTTGGGCGTCACCAGGTTCGCGTGGAAGTCGAGCACGTTCATCGAATAGTCGCCGAGCGACCGCAACGCGGGCGGCATCCAGGCCCAGAAACCGGGATCGATGTCCTTGATCGCCACGTAGTTGCGGTCGGTCGCGGTCTCGCTCGCGAACCAGGCCCAGTAGCAGGCGAAGTACACCAGGATCGGGATGACGACGATCGCCCACAGCGCGGGCAGCACGTCGCGGCGCAGCGTGCCGGCCCAAGGCCGCTGTACGCCGGCGGCCCGGCGCGCGGCGATGTCGAAGAAGACGGTGAGCAGGCCGAACGCGGCGATGTAGTAGAGCGCCGACCATTTGACGCCGAAGGTCAGCCCGATCATCAGGCCGCCGGCGAACCGCCACCACCGGAAACCCAGCTTCGGGCCGAACCGGGACTCGTCGATCCAGCCTTCGCGGACGGCAACGGCGAGCCGTTGCCGCACCTGGTCGCGGTCGCACAGCACACAGGCGAACGCGGCGAGGACGAACAACGCGATGAAGATGTCGAGCATGCCCATACGTGACTGCAGGTGCAGGACGCCGTCGCTGATCACCAGGATCCCGGCGACCGCGCCGAGCAGCGTCGACCGCGTGAGCCGCCGGGCGACCCGGATGACGAGGAACACGATCAGCGTGCCCGCCAGCGCCGGCATGATCCGCCAGCCCCAGGCGTTGTAGCCGAACAGCCACTCGCCGATCGCGATGAGATGCTTCGCGAGCGGCGGGTGGACGATCAGCTCGTAGCCGTAGTTGTCCTCGTAACCGCCGTTGCGCAGCATCTGCCACGCCTGCGGGACGTAGTGCTTCTCGTCGAAGACGGGGGTGCCCTTGTCCGTGGGCGTTCCCAGGTTCTGGATCCGGACGATGCCGCCGATGAGCGTCAGCACCAGCGTGACGACCCAGCCGCGCAGGCGGTCCGTCGGCATGCCGCGGCCGAGGAGGGTGGCCTCCCGGTCGTGCGGTGGCCTGAGCGCGTCGACCGGATCCGGCCGCGCGCTCTCGTTGTCGCGGGTCAGCAGTGCGGTCACGGGGCATGATCCTACGGGCGGAAGAGTGAACTCGGTGTCCGGATCTGCGAACCGGTTAACCTTCGGGAATGACCGAAGGACGCCTCGTGCTGGCAGCCACCCCGCTCGGAGACGTCCGTGACGCTTCGCCGCGCCTGTCCGAAGCCCTCGCGACGGCCGACGTGATCGCCGCCGAAGACACCCGGCGCCTGCGCTCGCTCACCGCGGCCCTCGATGTCTCGCCGGTCGGACGCGTCGTCAGCTTCTATGAGGACGTCGAGACCGCCCGCCTGCCGAAACTGCTCGAATCGCTGCAAGCGGGTGAGACGGTGGTCCTGGTGACCGACGCGGGGATGCCGAGCGTCTCGGATCCCGGGTTCCGCCTGGTGGCGGCCTGTGTCGAGGCGGAGGTGCCGGTGACTTGCCTGCCCGGCCCGTCCGCGGTGACCACGGCGCTCGCGCTGTCCGGCCTGCCCTGCGACCGTTTCTGTTTCGAAGGCTTCGCTCCGCGCAAGCCCGGTGAACGGGCGAAATGGCTCGGTTCGTTGAAGGACGAGCCCCGTACGGCTGTGTTCTTCGAGTCTCCGCATCGCCTCGCGAGCACGCTCGCCGACGCCGCCGACGTCCTGGGCCCCGACCGTCGCGCCGCCGTCTGCCGCGAACTGACGAAAACCTACGAAGAGGTCAAACGCGGCAATCTGCCGGATTTGGCCGCTTGGGCCGCCGAGGGGGTCAAGGGCGAGATCACCGTCGTGCTGGCGGGTGCGCCGCCGCGCTCGGTGAGTGTCGAAGACCTGGTCTCGGAGGTCTCTTCGCGGGTCTCGGCAGGTGAACGCCTCAAGTCCGCCGCCGCCGAGGTCGCCGAAGCGGCCGGGGTGTCGAAGAAGGAGCTCTACGACGCTGTTCTCGCTTCGCGCAAGCGCTAGGACAGCAAGGCCGTCACGGCCGCGTGCGCCTTCCCGGCATCGGGTTCGTCGCCGGTGATGACATCGGTGTAGATGAAGGACTCGCCGATCCGCACCAGCAGATAAGCCAGGTCCTCGACCGGCAATGGGGGAGCGAGCCGTCCGGCCTCGACCTCTTCGTCCAGGAACTCGCGCATTTTCGCGATCGCGCGGCTCTGCACCACGCTGGCCTTGGTCGTCAGGATCCGCAGCGCCCGCTCGGGTTCGTTGCGCAGGAACTCCCGGAACGGTTTCGAGCCGTTCACGGTCCGGACGAAGGTGCCGACGAGTTCCGCGATCCCTTCCGCGCCGCGTCCGAGCTTGCCGGAAGACCGCGCTTCGAAGACCTCCACGGTCATCGACCACAGGATCTCGCCGAGCAGCTGATCCCGGCCGCCGACCCAGCGGTGCAGGGTCGCCCGGCTGATCCCCAGCTCGCTCGCCAGCTCGCCCATGTCCACCCGGCGCCCCTCCAGAAAGCGGGCGCGCGCGATCGTGAACGCGCGCAGGGCGTCCGGGCGCGGCGAAATCAACTGGCGTTCGAGTGCGGTTTCGATGCGTGAAACATATCACGCGACGTCTCATGCATGAGACATATGCAAGAATGTCTCATCTCGACGAGGAGGATGCGGATGCGCGCAGTACAGGTGACCGAGTTCGGCGGACCCGAGGTGCTCAACCTCGTCGACCTTCCCGATCCCGTCCCCGGCCCAGGTCAGCGGCTGGTCGAGGTCGACCGGATCGGCATCAACTACGCCGACACACATCAGGCGGAGAACTCGTACCTCGCGCCGAGCAAGCTCCCGCTCGTCCCCGGCGGCGAGGTCGTCGGCCGCACCGCCGACGGCAAGCGGGTCGTCGCGCTGCTCAACGGCGGTGGCGGCTACGCCGAGCGCGCGGTGGCCGACGACGTCACCAGCTACGACGTTCCCGACGGCGTCGACGACCTGACCGCGCTCTCCTTCATCGTCCAGGGCACCACGGCCTCGCTTCTGCTGCGCAAGAGCGCCCACCTCGAACCCGGCGAAACCGTCGTCGTGCACGCGGCCGCGGGCGGGGTCGGCTCCATCGCCGTGCAGCTCGCGAAAGCCTGGGGAGCGAGCCGGGTCGTCGCGACCGCCAGCAGCGACGAAAAGCGCGCCCTCGCCCTCGAACTGGGCGCCGACGTCGCCATCGATTCACGGGCCGAGAACATGACCGACGCGCTCCGCGAGGCGAACGGCGGCAAACGCGTCGACATCGTGCTCGACATGACCGGCGGCCCGGTCACGGACCAGAGCATCGCGGCCCTCGCGCCGTTCGGCCGTCTCGCGTTCTACGGCATGGCCAGCCGCGAGAACCCGAAGCCGATCGAAGCCCGCAACCTCCTCGGGCACAGCACCGCCGTGGCCGGAATGTGGCTGCCGCACGCGTTCAAACTCCCCGGCAACGTCTTCGGGCGCGCACTCGACGAGCTTTTCGATCTGGCCCTCGCCGGCCGGATCCGCGCTGTCGCCGGTGGCGAGTACGCGCTGTCCGACGCGCGCGCCGCCCACGAGGCCCTGCGCTCGCGCGGCACGATGGGCAAGCTCCTGCTGGACCCCACCAAATAGCCAGGACAGCGCCTAGCCGAGCAGGCGCTCCAGCGGAGCGGACTTGTGCAGGCATTCCTGCCATTCCGCGTCGCTGTCGGAGTCGGCGGTGATCCCGCCGCCGACTCCGAGCGCGATCGTGCCTTCGTGGATTTCGAAGGTTCTGATCGCGACGTTCAGTTCCAGGCCGGCGATCGGCGAAGCGAGCCCGATCGCGCCGGTGTAGACGCCGCGCGCGGTGGGTTCCAGTTCGGCGATCAGGTCCAGTGCGCGGATCTTCGGCGCGCCCGTCACCGAACCCGGCGGGAACGTGGCCGAGAGCAGCGCCGCGTCGTCGATCCCGTCAGCGAGCGATCCCTCCACAGTGGACTCCAGATGCCAGACCCCCGGCGCGGGCCGGACCGCGAGCAATTCGGGGACACGCACGCTGCCGGTGGCGCAGACCCGGCCGAGATCGTTGCGGACGAGATCGGTGATCATCACGTTCTCGGCGACGTCCTTGGTGGATTCCCGAAGCCGCCGCGCGAGGTGTTCGTCGGCGGCATCCCGCCGGGGCAGAGTGCCCTTGATCGGCGTCGACCGGACGCGTCGTCCATGCCTGGCAAGGAAAAGCTCAGGGGAGAACGAGACGACCGAGCCCCAGTCCCCGGCGAGGAACGCCGCCCGGCGGGCCCCCAGGTGACGCACGCCTTCGGCGAACAAAGCGATCGGATCGCCCGTGAACCTCCCGCCGAAGCGAGCGCAGATGTTCGCCTGGAAAAGCTCGCCGGCTTCGATCGCGTGCACACACGCCTTGACGGCGTCGTAGTGCTCCGAAGGAAGCGGCCGTGACAACGGACCGGAACTCCAAGTCGTCGCTTCGGGAACTTCGGTGAGCGCGGATTCCACCGTGGCCACTTCGTCGACCGGATCCGGGTCGCCGTCGGGAACCAGGGCTTCGAACCACCATGAGCCGTCCGCGTCCAGCCGGAGAATCCGGTCGACCCAGCCCCACGCCGCCGGCGGGAGCGCGCCGGAACGGCCTGAGGGATCGGTCAAGTCGTAACTCAGGTAACCGAACCATCCGCCACCGACCGCACCGGGCATCGCGTCGCGAACGTCAGGCATCCGAGTGGGGATCGAGAACGCTTCGGCCACGTCACGGACCGGAGTCAGGGAAGCGTTCAGCGCGATGACCGCGCGCGAAGAAAACCACTCTCCGCAAAGCGCGGCGGGCGGTGCGAGTCCGAGCTTCTCGGCGCGTGCGCCGAGGACCGCCAGTGCCCGTTCGGGCCCGACGTCCGTCCGCAGCCTCCGGCACATCAACCGCACGCGACATTGTCGCCGTCCGGGTGGCCGGAAAAGCAACCCGCGCCCAGCGGAAAGTGAGATCCGCGACGACATGGTGACGTCGTGCGCGTCCCTCGTCACGCAGCGGAACTACAAGAGCACGTCGGTCAGTTTGAAGGGATAGACCACCGCGTCCTGCGCGATCGGTCCGTCCACACCGGGCAGCCCGGCGCCGAAACCGTGCTGATGCAATCCCAGCCGCGAGTGGAACCAGCCCGGTCTTCCCGGGATTTCGTTGTGCCTGACCAGCCACAACACCACTTCGCTGTCCGCCCACTTGTCCGGCCGCAACCGGTTCGTCCAGCAGTCGAGGCCCGCGTACACGAGGACGCGTTCGACGCGTGCCGCGTGTCTGACGTGTTTGATCCACGCCTTGATGAACCGGTCGTCAACGCTGGGCGCCTCCACTTCGAGCGCGGGCGCGAGCGAACCGGGCGCGAAGGCGCCGAGCGCGCTCGCCGTCCGCACGAAATGGTCGGCTTGGTCATGGACGGCACCAGGACGCGCGTAGTGCCGCGCGCCGGTGTGGATGCCGGCGTGCTGCGCGCCGGTCAGATTGCGTTCCGCCGCGGCGTCCCGCCAGTTGGTGTTCTCGGTGATGGTGACCGACGCGAACCGGATGTCGGCGCCACGCACCGCCGCCCAGTCCGTCACCGTCTCACGGTGGGACAGGGTGACGCCGTGCTCGCCTTCCGGATCCAGCAAACCCACCTGCCTCGAATTTCGCCCCAGTACGACCGAAAGGTCACCTTACGTCCGCGGAGCGGCCGCAAGGTGACCTTTCGGTACAGCGTGTCTCAGGCGTTTTCGCGTTGGAACGTGCGCGAGCCCCACCAGATGGCCAGAACGGCCATGACCAGCACCACGACGCTCCCGGTGAACAGCGCGTCCATCGAGAAGTCGCCGCGGAAACTGTTCCGCTCGACATCCACCACGTGCCGGAACGGATTGATCCGGGAAATCGTGTACAGCCAATCCGGCGCCGAGCCCGCGGTGATCGGGATCAGGATTCCGGAAAGCAGCAGCAGCGGCATGAGAACCGCGTTGAGCAAAGCAGGGAAGGCGTCTTCGCTCTTGAGGGTCAGCGCCAGCGCGTACGAGCACGACGCCAACGTGACCGACAGCAGGAAGACGATCACCAAGCTGAGCACGACACCGCTGAACGGAGCGTTCAGGTCGAACACCAGGTACGCCAGCGCGATGATGATCAAGGCCTGGACGACGGTCTGCAACGCGTTGGCGAGCACCTTGCCCAGCAACAAGGCCACCCGGCTCACCGGGGTGACCCGCAGGCGTTCGACCACGCCCGACCGGTACTCCGCGAGGAGCCCGAACCCGACGAACGAGCTGCCGAACAACGCGAGCTGCGCGATGATCGCCGGAGTGAAGATCATCCATCCGTCCACATCGGACAGGCCTTGCGCGTTGAGCGCCTTCACCAGAAGCGGCCCGAAGAAGAACAAATAGAGGAGCGGCTGCATGATGCCGATGGCGAGCCACGTCGGGTTGCGCAACGCCGCGAGCATGTCGCGGCGGAAGATCAACCAGGTGTCATGCAACATGCGTGGTCTCCTTCTCCTCGGCGGAGTCGGTCGGCGCGCCCTCTTCGGCGTCGCGCAGGCTCCGGCCGGTCAGGGTCAGGAACACGTCGTCGAGCGTCGGCCGGTGCACCTGCATGGACGTCATCGCGATGCCACGCGCGTCGAGCGCCCGCAACAGTTCGGGCATCGCGGTGTCCCCGCGCGGCACCCGGAAACGCACGGTGCCCTCGGTGACCGTCATTTCGTGTGCCCCTTCGAGGCGGCCCGCGACCTCCGCGGTCTCCTGCGCCGAATCCGGTGAGACACCGATGACGACACCGTCGCCGGAAACCCTCGCCTTCAACGAGTCCGGCGTGCCTTCGGCGACGATCTTCCCGTCGTCGATGACGATCAGCCGGTCCGAGAGCGCGTCGGCCTCGTCGAGGTAGTGCGTGGTCAGGAAGACCGTGACCCCCTGCTCGTCGCGCAGCCTGCGGATGTGATCCCACAGGTTCGCCCGGCTCTGCGGGTCGAGCCCCGTCGACGGTTCGTCGAGGAAGACGAGACCGGGCGAGTGGATCAGCCCGAGCGCGATGTCGAGCCGGCGGCGCTGTCCGCCCGACAGCGTCGCGGTCGTCCGCTGGTCGAGCCCGGCAAGGTCCAGTTGCTCGGCGAGGACGGCTCCACGGGCGAGCGCGTCCTCCTTGCTCATCCGGTACAGCCTGCCCTGGAACTCGATCTCCTCGACGACCTTGCTCGCCGGCGCGGTGCCGCCGCCCTGTGCGACGTAGCCGATTCGCCGGCGCACCCCCAGCGGGTCGGCGAGCAGGTCGCGGCCGCCGACCGTCGCCTCACCGGCGGTGGGCTTCAGCAGCGTGGTCAGCATGCGCAGGGTCGTGGTCTTCCCGGCGCCGTTCGGTCCGAGGAAGCCGACCAGTTCCCCGGCCGACACGTCGAGATCGACGCCCTTGACGGCGTGGACCTCGCCCCCATTGCGGCCCTTGCGGCGGAACCGCCGCTCAAGGCCGCGTGCCTTGATCATGTCTACTCCCTTCGATGCTCAGCTAGTCAAGTTTGACTAGTGGCTGGACGCACTGTGCCCTAGGAGTCGTTCCGTAGTCAAATTTGATTACTTGGGTGGCGCGCCGAACACGGCTTCGTCGTCCGAGCCTTCGCCCGCCATCACGTACTCGCCGGCTTCAAGACGGCCGATCAGATCCCTCATCCAGGTCACGTTCGCCTCCGCGTGCACGCTCCACAGGCGGTACAGCTCGCTCACGTGGGGAGGCTTTCCCAGATCGACGGCGTGTTCGCGGGCGTAATGGGTCGATTGGGCGTGCGCTTCCATATTCGCCAGCTGCTGTTTCAGCAAGGACAGCACCTGCGCGCGGGGCAGTGTCGGCATGAACGTGACGGCCGCGGACAGCGAGTACCCGGTGGCGTCGTCGCTCGACAGCGCCCTGCCGAGCTGCACGAGGAACTCGGTCTCTCCGTCTTCGGTCAGCCTGTACGCGATCCTGTCGGGCCCGCCACCCGCTTCGACATCCTCGACCTGCTCCAGAAGGCCTTCGGTGGTCATCTTCTTCAGTGCGTGATAAATCGAACCCGGCTGGACGTTGCCCCATTTGTCGGCCGCCCACGAGAGAAGCTCGCGCCGGACCTGGTAGCCGTGTGCCTTGCCGTACATGCGCACGACACCCAGCACCAGCAGACGCGTGGCGGACACCGAGGGCCTCCGATCCTCTCCCGGACAACAATGCCTTAGACGACGTCCGTAGGCTAAACAAGCATGAGCACCCCAGTGTTGACTGCGGTGGCCTGGCCCTACGCCAACGGCCCCCGCCACATCGGCCACGTGTCCGGATTCGGCGTCCCGTCCGACGTCTTCTCCCGCTACCAGCGAATGGCCGGCAACCGGGTGCTCATGGTGTCCGGTACCGACGAACACGGCACCCCGATCACCGTCCAGGCCGACAAAGAAGGCATGACCTCCCAGCAGACGGCCGACAAGTACACCCGCCAGATCGGCCAGGACCTGCAAGGGCTCGGCCTCACCTACGACCTGTTCACCCGCACCACCACGGGTAACCACGCCGAGGTCACGCAGCAGATCTTCCTCGCGCTGCACCGCAACGGCTACGTCGTCCCCAAGACGACCCGGGGCGCGATCAGCCCCTCGACCGGCCGCACCCTGCCCGACCGCTACATCGAGGGCACCTGCCCGATCTGCGGCTACGACGGCGCGCGCGGTGACCAGTGCGACAACTGCGGCAACCAGCTCGACGCGGCCGAGCTGATCAACCCGAAGTCCCGGATCAACGGTGAAACACCGAAGTTCGTCGAGACCGAGCACTACTTCCTCGACCTGTCCGCGTTCGTCGACACCCTGGGCAAATGGCTGTCCAGCAAGACCGACTGGCGCCCGAACGTCCTCAACTTCACCAAGAACCTGATCGACGACATGCGGCCGCGGCCGATCACCCGCGATCTCGACTGGGGCGTGAAGATCCCGCTGGACGGCTGGCGCGACCAGCCGATGAAGCGCTTCTACGTCTGGTTCGACGCGGTCATCGGCTACTTCTCGGCGAGCGTGGAGTGGGCGCGCCGAACCGGAAACCCGGACGCCTGGCAGGAGTGGTGGAGCAACCCGGACGCCCGCTCCTACTACTTCATGGGCAAGGACAACATCACCTTCCACGCCCAGATCTGGCCCGCTCTGCTCTTCGGCCACAACGGTGAGGGCGACCGAGGCGGCGTACCCGGCAAGTACGGCAAGCTGCACCTGCCCGACGAGATCGTCTCCAGCGAGTTCCTCACGATGAGCGGCTCGAAGTTCTCGACCTCGCGCGGCACGGTCATCTACGTGCACGACTTCCTGCGCGACTTCGGCCCGGACACACTGCGGTACTTCATCTCCGTCGCCGGCCCCGAGACCCAGGACACCGACTTCACCTGGGACGAATTCGTCCGCCGGACCAACTTCGAGCTTGCCAACGAGTGGGGCAACCTCGTCAACCGGTCCATCTCGATGGCGCACAAGAACGTCGGAGCCATCCCGCGTCCCGACGCGCCCATGGCCGCCGACGAGGAGCTCAAAGAGCTCTCCCGCAAGGCGTTCGACACCGCCGGCGCCCACCTGCAGCGGTCTCGGTTCAAGGCGGCGGCGAGCGAGGCCATGCGCGTCGTCACCGCGGCCAACCGATACCTCTCGGACCAGGAGCCGTGGAAGCTCAAGGACGACCCCGCGCGGCGCGACAGTGTTCTGCACACCGCCCTGCAGGTCGTCTCCGACTCCAACACGCTGCTGACCCCCTTCCTGCCCCACTCGGCACAGAAGGTGCACGAGGCACTCGGCGGCACCGGCGTCTGGGCGGCCCAGCCCGAGCTTCAGGAAGTCGAAGACCTCGACATCCCCGGCCGGATCAACCCCATCATCACCGGGGACTACAAGACCGAGCAGGCGCGCTGGAAGTCCGTGCCCATCGAGGTCGGCAAGCCGCTGGAGAAGCCGACCCCGCTGTTCGCCAAGCTGGACCCGGAGCTCGGCGAGACCGGTCCCGAATGGGCGCCGATCTCGAAATGAGCAAGTGATGGGTGCGGAGAAGAAGGAACTGCCGCCGATCCCGGACAGGTTGCCGGTTTCGGTGGTGGACGCGCACACCCACCTCGACGCGTGCGGCGCGGTCACCGCGGCTGACGTGACAGCCATGGTCGACCGCGCCGAACGCGCCGGCGTGTCGCGGGTGATCACCGTCGCGGACGATCTCGCGGCCGCTCGCTGGGCCGCGCAAGCGTCCACTTGGGACTCTCGGGTGTGGGCCGCCGTCGCGATCCATCCCACGCGCACCAAAGAGTTCGGCGAAGCTGAGAAGTCCGAAGTGGAGAGTCTGGCGAAAGAGTCCAGAGTGGTCGCGGTCGGCGAGACCGGTCTCGACTACTACTGGGACTATTCGCCCCACGACGCCCAACAGGACGCCTTCCGGTGGCACATCGATCTCGCCAAGCGCATCGGCAAGCCGCTGATGATCCATGATCGAGACGCCCACGACGACGTTCTCCGGATCCTCGAGGAAGAGGGGGCGCCCGAGCAGGTCGTCTTCCACTGCTTCTCGGGGGACGAGCACATCGCTCGCCGCTGTGTCGACGCGGGATACGTGCTGTCCTTCGCCGGGACGGTCAGCTTCCGCAACGCGCGGGGGCTCCACGAGGCGGCTCGGATCGTTCCGGCGGACCAGTACCTCGTCGAAACGGACGCTCCCTTCCTGACCCCGCATCCGTTCCGTGGGCGGCCTAACGAGCCCTACTGCGCCGCGTACACGGTTCGGCACCTCGCCACCCTCAGGGGCGAGGCGGTGCACGAGGTGGCCGAATCGGTGCGAAAGACCGCTGAGCGGGTCTTTCGTTTGCCGACAGTCACCGCCGGTTGAACGGATTGCGACATTAGTGATCAGCAATGGTCCACTCTGATGAGTGACCAACGTCACGACACTCCGGGCGGTGTTTGCGCAACCCGGCGAGGTTCGTTACTGTCCCGTGATCGTGCCGGTCGGTACCCGCTCATGCGGTTTCCGGCTGTTACGCCCACAGTCACGTCAGTGCACGTCGGGGAAGCGGAACCAGGAGAGGTACGGCCTGGAACCGTGACGATGGCGCTGGCTGCGGGTGTCGGACTTCTAGAGGTGTGCCGAAGAGCGCATCGAGACGAAGGACGTAGTGGAGCGGTTGTCGAGCTCCACGACGTCTTGGGAAAGGGAACGACCCAGTGACTGGTAGCAGTAGGCAGGATGCCTCGCGCCTCGGCGCAGAGACGAACACCTTCGCTTCCGCCGGCTCGGTCGCCGTGCTCGACCGCGACACCCACTACGGCGAGCTCGACTACTCCGACGATCCGCGCATCACGCACCAGGACGTCCTGGCGGCGCTCGGCCCTGACGCCGACGCCCTGATGGCCGAGATCGACGTCGATGTCGACGAGCTGATCCGCCTCATCAGTGCCGAGACCACCATGCTCCCGCCGATCGTCATTCCGGACGAGCTGGCCGAGGACCGCACCGCGGGCGCGCCGATGAAGGTCGCGACCAAGGACGAGGTCATCTCGAACTCGACCCGCGTCTGGAAGAAGCGGTTCCTCAAGGGGACCGTCATGGCTGTGCTGCTCACCCTCGGTGGTGGCGGCGCGGCCGCGATGGCGATGAACAAGAGCGTCACGCTGGACGTCGACGGCAAGCAGCAGACCGTCCACAGCTTCGGCGACACCGTCGGCGAGGTCCTCGAAGACGCCGGTCTCTCGGTCGGCGCGCACGACTCCCTCTCGCCCTCGCCTCAGGCCGAGGTGGGCGACGGCGGCGTCATCAAGCTGGAGCGCGGCCGCAAGCTGAACCTGATCGTCGACGGCGCGCCGCAGCAGGAGTCCTGGGTCCGCGCGACCAACCTCGGCGAGGCGTTGAACCAGCTCGGTCGCGCCGACCTCGCCAAGGCCGGCACCTGGACCTCGCTCCCGCAGAACGGTGAGCTGCCGCTCGAGGGCGCCACCGTCGAGGTCAAGACCCTCAAGAACGTCACGGTCTACGACGGCGCGAACGAACCGCGCAAGGTTCAGACCAACTCGGTGACCACCCAGGAATTCCTCGGTGAGCTCCGGATGACCCTCGGCCCCGACGACGAGGCCGTGGGCGGCCTCGACGTCAAGCTGGTCGACGGTGCCGAGGTCCACATCAGCCGGACCGGCGTCACCATGGTCAAGCAGAACGAGGAAATCGCTCCGCCCGAGCAGAAGGTCGACGACCCGGAGCTCGAAAAGGGCAAGACCAAGGTCGAGGACCCCGGCACCCCGGGCCAGAAGACCGTGACCTACAAGGTCACCAAGCGCAACGGCAAAGAGGTCGGCCGCGAGAAGGTCTCGGAAGAGGTCCTCACCGAGGCCAAGCCCAAGATCGTCAAGGTCGGTACCAAGAAGCCCGCCGATCCGGTCATCGGAGACGCCGGAGCCTGGGACCGCATCGCGCAGTGCGAGTCGACCGGCAACTGGGCCGCCAACACCGGCAACGGCTACTACGGTGGCCTGCAGTTCAACAAGAGCACCTGGGACGCCTACGGTGGCGAGCAGTACGCCGCGTACCCGCACCAGGCCAGCAAGGCCCAGCAGATCGCTGTCGCCGAGAAGGTCCGCGACGCGCGTGGCGGCTACAGCGCTTGGCCGCACTGCGGCAAGAAGGCCTGACGCCAGATCAACCTCCTTTCCTGAAGGTCACCCTGTGGGTTCGCCCGCAAGGTGGCCTTCAGGCCGTTAGAGGCTTCTGAGGCTGCGTCGCGTTCCCGGATCTGGGTCTCGACAGTCGTGCCCACCATCGAGGGGGACGCAGGTGGGCGACATTCCGGGATCGTTCGGCCGCGACGCCCTCTCGAACACCTTCATCGCTGCGCTGAGGGCGTTGGCGGCCCTGTGGCGGTGCCTGGGTGGGCTTAGGGCGGCTTGCGGGTTCCTCGCCGGGTTGTGCGGGCTGAGGCTCTTCAGCGACCGGCTCCGCGGTCTGCCGAGGCGCCGGGATGTCCGGGCCTGCCTCCGCGAGATCGACGATCTCCGCGAACGCGTCGCCGCGTCTCTCCGCCGGCGCACGGTCGTCGGCTTCTTCAGGGGCGGGATACGAACGCGGCACCAGGAGCGCGTTCAGGCGGGCGCCTGTCTCGGGATCGAGATTCCCGCGCATGTCCCAACGGCCGGTCCGTTTCTGGCGCAACCAGAATTCGCTTCGCTGACGTTTCGGCTCGGGATCCTCCTTGGGCTTTCCATCGGGATCGTGTCGTGCGAGCAGGTCGGTGCCCGCCATCGTGACGTCGCGCGGTCTTGCGACGCCCGCGAGTTCGACCAGGCCCTTTTCGGCCTCAAGCCGCTCGTCCGCGTCGAGGTGGTCCGGCAGCCTCTTCATGACGGTGACGATCCGGTCGATACCGGCCTCGGCCAACGCGCCGGTACTGGCCGCCATACCGGTCAAGGGCGCGACGGGGTCGATCGACGTGCCGTCGCGCGCCCGTCTCGAATTGAGCGCGAGCGCTCTGGCGGTCACTTTCTGAGCCTCTGCTCGAGGCACTCGAGCCACATGCTCGTAAAAGGCGGCGATCGAGTTGTACCCGTAGAGGTCTCGGACCCCACGTGACTCGATCTCGGCCAGGATCTGGCCGACTTCGGCGACCAGACGTCGCCCTTCGCGTAGCCGTGTCTGCAACTCGTCGAGGAGCAGTTCGGCGTCGCCTTCCGGCAGGTTGAGCGGGAAGGCCTTGGGAATATTTGTGCTGGTCATCCCTCGATTGTCGAGGCGGATTCGAACGAATGCACGGTATCGATCGGGTGGATGATCATTACGCTCCGGCTGCGCTGACCTGCGCCGATCACACGGGAGTGGGATACGTGTCAGTTCGAAAACGCCATACGGATGGTGGGGGCGGGATCACGGCTTCTTGCCCGAGCCGTTCATCCGGTCCCACTCTTCGCGGAGCACCCCGTAGACGACGGCGTCGTGCACGCCCCCGGCCCACCGTCGAGCGCGCCGGAACCGGCCTTCCTCGACGAATCCCAGCCGCTGCCCGACGGCGATCATCCCCGGGTTCCCCGAGAACGTGGCGAAGTCCAGGCGGAGCGTGTCGGTGCGAGCGAACAAGTAGGTCGTCCACAGGCGTAAGGCCTCGGTGCCGTACCCACCGCCCCAGTACCGCTCGTAGTAGATCGCCAACCCCATCCGCCGCCAGTCGGTCTGTCTGCTTTCCCAGTACCAGCTGACCCGGCCGATCACCCTGCCGTCCTTCAGATCGCATACGGCGAGGCTGAAGCGGGGATCGCAGGGTTCGGCCTTGGGCGTGGTGAGCTCGCGTGCCGTCGAGTCGGCGGCCGCCGCGGTCGGGGCGCCGAAGTAGGGCCCGTTCGTTTCGTGCCAAGGCTGCGTGGGATCGAGTAGGTCGCGAAGCGGTCGGAGGTCGCTGGGCCTCCAGTCGCGCAGCCGGACTTTCTCACCTTCGAGTACGACGTCGTCCACCGGCCAATCGTGGCCGACCGGGGCTGGTTACGATCGTCGGGTGACTGAACTGCTCGGGCCTGCGGAGATCAGGGCGCTGGCGGCCGAGCTGGACGTACGTCCGACCAAGAAGCTCGGCCAGAACTTCGTGCACGATCCCAACACGGTGCGACGCATCGTCGACCTCTCTAGGGTCGGCGAAGGCGACGTCGTGCTGGAGGTCGGGCCGGGCCTCGGCTCGTTGACCCTGGGACTGCTCGCGACCGGCGCCGAGGTCGTCGCGGTCGAAATCGATCCCGTGCTGGCGGGGCGCTTGCCGAATACCGCGGCCGAACGGGGCGGGGGCGAACGACTGACGGTCGTCGGCGCGGACGCGTTGCGGATCACGGCGGACGACCTGCCCGCGCGTCCGACGGCGCTCGTCGCGAACCTGCCGTACAACGTCGCGGTCCCGGTCGTGCTTCACCTGCTCGCCGAGCTGCCGTCGCTGACCAGCGGCCTCGTAATGGTCCAGACCGAGGTCGCGGACCGGATGGCGGCCGGCCCGGGAAGCCGGACGTATGGCGTGCCCAGCGTCAAGCTCGCGTGGTACGGAAAGGCGCGCAAGGTCGCCGCGGTGCCTCGCGCGGTGTTCTGGCCCGTTCCGAACGTGGACTCCGCGCTGGTCGCTTTCGAGCGGGGTGACGTGGTGTCGTCCGTTGACCGGGCGCGGTTGTTCGCGGTTGTCGACGCCGCCTTCTCGCAGCGGCGGAAGACTTTGCGTGCCGCGTTGGCGTCATGGGCCGGTTCCGCCGAACGCGCGGGGGAGCTGCTCGAGAAGGCGGGTATCGACCCCAAGACTCGCGGTGAGCAGTTGGATGTCCACCAGTTCGCGCGGATCGCCGCGGCCGCCGGTTGACCGCCTGTCCCAGATGTGACCGGCACCGCGCGGACGTCCGCCGGGCTTCTCCCGATCTGTATGCGCCGGCATCGTCTTAGCAGGTAGCGCGCCTGGTGAAAGTCGCAGATACCTGCTCGTGTTCCAATACATGGACAGCAGATCCTGCATGATGGACGCGACCAGACGTGTGATCTGCGCCTGCGCGCTTGCTTTCATCCAGTGGGATCGGTTTTACTCAGTGAGCCATCCCGAGCGACTGAGAGACCTGGCTCGCCGAAGTCGCAGCAACCACCCTCCACAGGGCAGGTGCTACAGCCAGGACCGATGGAGGCTGTGCCTAATGAACAGGGTCACCCACCCGCTCCTGCTGACCAGGCGACGTGTCGTCGATGAAGGTCGCCGCACGGTAAGTGCGTGTCGACGCTCCACCGTTACTGCCTGAGTCCTTTTCCCTTACCTCTGAAGACCGTCCGTTCCCGGACGGTCACTCGGTGACGGTCGGCGCGCTCGAAAGACGCAGCGCCCCATTCGCATGGAGCCTCTCGTGATCACTGTCGAAAACCTGTCCAAATCCTTTCCCCTCAACGGAAATCCTGTCGTCGCGCTGCGCGATGTGAGCGTGGACATCCAGGCGGGCTCGCTGTTCGGAGTCGTCGGCCCGGCCGGCTCCGGCAAGTCGACCCTCGCTCGTTGCATCGGTCTTCAGGAGCGTCCCGACCGCGGCGTCGTCCGCCTCGACGGCCTCAACACCGGGACTCTCGACGGACGCCGTCTGCGCGAGATCCGGCGGCAGGTCGGCGTCGTGAGCACCAAACCGGAACTGCTCGCCGAGCGCACCATCGCCGGCAACATCGCTTCGCCGCTCGAGCAGCTCGGTCTCGACGGGCCGCAGCGTCGCAACCGGGTCGGCAATCTGCTCGACCTGGTCGGCCTCACCCCCCGGGCGGGGCAGCGGCCGGGGGACCTGTCCGAAGGGCAGCTGCGCCGAGTGGCCATCGCCAAGGCGCTGGCCGCCGGGCCGTCCGTGCTCTTGGCGGACGACCCGACCGCCGGTGTGCAGTCCGAGGAGTCCGGCGCTGTGCTGACCGTGCTCGACCGGGCACGTGCCGAGCTCGGAGTCACGGTGCTGCTCACAACTCCCGACGCCGGCGTGGTTCGCCGTGTTTGCGACGACGTCGCGGTTCTGGAGGCCGGGGCGATCATCGAACGCGGAACCGTGCTCGACCTGGTTTCGGACCCGAACAGCCGGACCGCGCAGGCGCTGCTTCCCGCGATCGAGACCGGGCGTGCGCAGGCCTCGAAGTACGACCGCGCGGTGGACGTCGTGCTGGTCGGCTTCGCCTCGGTCGGTGCGCTGCTCCCGGAGGCCGCCGGTCGCTTCGACGTCGAGCTCGCCACCATCGGCGGCGGCCTGACCCGGATCGGCGACACGCCGGTCGGACGGTTCCGTCTCGGTGTGCGCGGTGAGCGCGCGGACGCGGCGCTCGCCTGGATCGCCGAACGTGGCGGCCACGTGACCCACCCGGTCCGCGGACCGCAGGGCGTCGCTGCCTGATTCCTCCACGAACGGGCCGCCCAGGACGAAATCCGTCCGGGCGGCCCGTTCGTGTCCGACTCGTCCTGTTCTCTTTTCTCCTGGTGACAGCGCAAGCGGAACGGCCACGTAGGCTTGACGGGTGCTCGCCGTCGTACCGCCCCCAGTAACCGTCAGGGTTCCCGCCAAGGTCAACCTGCACCTGTCGGTCGGTGACGTGCGCCCGGACGGCTACCACGAACTGGTGACCGTGTTCCAGGCGCTTTCCTTGACCGACGAGGTGACCGTCGCGGTCACTGAGGACCCCGGCGTCGAGGTTTACGGCGAAGGCGAAGGTTCCGTACCGACAGGGGCCAACAACCTCGCCTGGAAGGCGGCGCAGGCGCTGGCGGCACACGTCGGCAAGGCGGACGGCGAGTCCAAGGTCAGGGTGGTACTGCGCAAAGGCATCCCGGTGGCGGGTGGGATGGCCGGTGGCAGCGCCGACGCGGCCGCGACCCTGGTGGGCCTCGCGTCGCTTTGGAAGCTCGACATCTCCCGAGACGAACTGGCGGGCATCGCCGCGAAGCTCGGCAGTGATGTTCCGTTCGCGCTCTACGGCGGGACCGCGTTGGGTACCGGCCGAGGTGAGCAGCTGGTGCCGGTCTTGTCGCGGCACACCTTCCATTGGGTCCTGGCCTTCGACCAGCGCGGGCTTTCGACGCCGAGGGTGTTCGGCGAGCTGGACAGGTTGCGTGAAGAGGGCAGCCCGCCGCGGATCGGTTCGCACACCCCGGTGGTCGAGGCGTTGGCGTCCGGTGACCCGCGGCAGCTGGCGCTGCTTCTCGGCAATGACCTCCAGGCGGCCGCCGTCTCGTTGCGGCCGGGGTTGCGTCGCACCTTGCGGGCGGGGGTCAACGCGGGTGCGCTCGCCGGCACCGTCTCCGGATCGGGACCGACCTGTGCCTTCCTGTGCGCGGATGCCCAGTCGGCCGTCGAGGTCGCCGCGGAGCTGTCCGGTGCGGGTGTCTGCCGCACGGTGCGCGTCGCACACGGACCGGTGCCCGGCGCCAGGCTGGTCGGCGGCGATGACGCGCCGCGGCCGTCACCGCCGCGGGTGCACGCATAAGGGTGTCCGAAATGGACATCGACAAATTCGTTGTGGTGCAAGCTTTTTGGAAAGGATCGGCTGAGGCATGGCCAACTTGGTCAACCTGGAGTCGGTGAGCAAGTCCTTCGGGGTGCGCCCGCTGCTCGACGGTGTTTCGCTCGGTGTGGCGGAGGGGCAGCGTATCGGTGTCGTCGGTCTCAACGGGGGTGGGAAGACGACGCTGCTGGAGGTTCTCGCGGGGATCAGCGAGCCGGATACGGGACGGGTCAGTCAGGTCCGTGGCTTGCGGATGGCCGTGGTCACCCAGCGGACCGAGCTTCCCGACGGCAGCACGGTCGGCGATGTCGTGCTGGAACGCTACGGCGCGGAGCACGAGTGGGCCGCTGACGCGCGAGTCCGGTCCATTATGGACGGTCTGGGGATCACCGCTCTCGGCGTCGACAAGGAAACGGCGAACCTGTCCGGTGGCGAACGCCGCCGGGTGGCGCTGGCGGCCGCCCTCACCGGTGAACTGGACCTCGTGGTCCTCGACGAGCCGACCAACCACCTGGACGTCGAAGGCGTGCGCTGGCTCGCGGATCACCTGCTGAACCGCAAGATCGCGGTCGTGGTCGTCACGCACGACCGGTGGTTCCTCGACACGGTCGCGAGCGTGACCTGGGAGGTCACCAACGGTCGCGTCGAGCAGTACGAAGGCGGGTACGCGGACTGGATCTTCGCGCGGGCCGAACGGGCGAGGCTGGCGGCGACGGCCGAGGAAAAGCGGCAGAACCTGGCGCGTAAAGAGCTCGCGTGGCTGCGCCGCGGCCCGCAGGCCAGGACCTCGAAGCCGCGCTACCGCGTCGAGGCGGCCGAGGCGCTGATCTCCGATGTGCCGGAGCCGCGTGATTCGGTCGAGCTGCAGGCGTTCGCGCGCCGGCGGCTGGGGAAGACCGTGCTGGAGATCGAGGACGCCACGTTGACCGTCGGCGACCGCACCCTGCTCGATCACGTCACTTGGCGGATCGGACCCGGCGACCGGGTCGGTCTGGTCGGCGTCAACGGGTCGGGCAAGACGACGCTCCTCAAGTTGCTCGGTGGCGACAAGGAGCCCGAGACGGGGCGACGCGTCCAGGGCAAGACGGTCAGCCTCGCGCACTTGCGGCAGGAGCTCGACGACCTGCCGGGTGACCTGCGCGTGCTGCAGGCGATCGAAGAAGTGTCCGGCCGGGTCGTGTTCGGCAAGCAGGAGCTCACCGCTTCGCAGCTCGCCGAAAAGCTGGGGTTCCCCGCGGCGAGGCAGTGGACGCCGGTCGAAGACCTTTCCGGCGGCGAACGACGCCGTCTGCAGCTGTGCCGGCTCCTGATGGCCGAGCCCAACGTGCTGTTGCTCGACGAGCCGACGAACGATCTCGACATCGACACCTTGCAGCAGCTCGAAGACCTGCTGGATTCCTGGCCGGGCAGCCTCGTCGTCGTCTCGCACGACCGGTACCTGGTGGAACGCGTCTGCGACACGATCGTGGCCCTGTTCGGGGACGGGCAGGTGACCCACTTGCCGGGCGGGATCGAGGAGTACCTGGACCGGCGCGCCAAGAGTCTCGAAAAGGCCGGCAGCGACCGGAAGGCGGGCAACGCGCAGGCCTCCGCGCCCAAGAAGAGCGCCGCGGAGCAACGGGCGGCACAAAAGGAGCTGTCCCGTCTCGAACGCAAGCTCGACCAGCTGCACACGAAGGAAGAAAAGCTGCATGCGGCGCTGCTCGCCGCGGCGACCGATCCGACGAAGCTCATCGAGCTGAACACCGAACTGAAAGCCGTCGAAACGGAGAAAGAGGAGGTCGAAGCTCAGTGGCTTGAGACCTCCGAAGCGATCGAATGAGTTCACTCGACGGCGCGCGGGTCTTCCAACGCGGACAGTAGTGTGACGCGCATGAGTCGGTTCGTGGACACGCTCGTCGCCACCGCGGCGGGGCGAGGTCAGCAGCGAGGAATGGTCACCGGGGAGCCCAAGGAGCCGGTTCGCCGGACTTGGGCCGAGATCCACGAGCAGGCCAAGCGGGTCGCCGGGGGTCTGGTGGCGGCCGGGCTGGAGCCCGGCAAAGCGGTCGCGGTCCTGGCGGCGGCGCCGTCACTGATCGCGCCGACGGTTCAGGCGGTTTGGCTCGCCGGAGGCAGCGTGACGATGCTGCACCAGCCGACGCAGCGCACCGACCTCGCGGAATGGGCCGAGGACACCGTTCGCGTGCTGCGGATGATCGGTTCCGGCCTGGTTCTGCTCGGCGAGCCGTTCGACCAGCTGGCGCCGGTGCTCACCGAGCACGGCATCGCCTTCCAGGTCATCACCGAGCTGCTCGAGGCGGAACCGCTGGCGGAGCCGGTGCCGACGGCCGAATCGGACACGGCGCTCCTGCAACTGACCAGCGGGTCGACGGCCGACCCGAAGGCCGTTCAGATCACCTACGGAAACCTGTATTCGAACGTCAAGGCGATGGTCGATCGGGCCGAGTTCGATTTCGACGTCGACGTGATGGTCTCGTGGCTGCCCACCTTCCACGACATGGGGATGGTCGGGTTCCTGACGGTCCCGATGACGTTCGGTGTCGAACTCGTCAAGATCACACCGCTCGAGTTCCTGTCGGGACCGTTGATCTGGCCGCAGCTGATCAGCAAGTACAACGGCACGACCACGGCCGCGCCGAACTTCGCGTACGCGATCGTGGGCAGGCGGATGGCCCGTGTCGAGGACGACGACGCGTACGACCTCTCGAAGCTTCGGATCGCGTTGAACGGCGCCGAGCCGATCGACGAAACGGCCGTGCAGACGTTCGTCGATGCCGGGGCGCGCTTCAAAATGCCCGCCGAATGCGTCTTCCCGGCGTACGGCATGGCGGAGGCGACTCTCGCGGTTTCGTTCGCGCCGTTGTTCACCGGCTTGACGCTGGACGTCGTCGAAGCCGACGCGCTCGAGACGGACAACCGCGCGGTGCCGGTCCCCGAGGGCGACTCGCGCCGCGGGACCGACGAGGTCCGCTCCTTCGCCGTGCTCGGGCCGCCGCTCGACGGGCTCGAGGCCGAGATCGTCGACGACAAGGGAACCGTGCTCGGGGAACGCGAGGTCGGGGAGATCCGCCTGCGCGGCGAGGCCGTGACGCCGGGGTACCTGACCATGGAAGGTCCGCTCGCGACACAGGACGACGACGGCTGGCTGCTCACCGGCGACCTCGGTTACCTGGTCGACGGCATGATCGTGATCTGCGGCCGTCGCAAGGACGTCATCATCATGGGCGGCCGGAACCTGTACCCGACCGACATCGAACGGGCGGCGACTTCGGTCGAAGGGGTGCGGGCGGGGAACGCCGTGGCCGTCCGGCTCGACGCCGGCAGCCGACGCGAGCGGTTCGCCGTCGTCCTCGAATCGAAACTCGCCGGGGACCCGGAGACGGAGAAGGCGCTGGCGAAGGAGGTCGCGGCCAAGGTGCGCGGCGCCGTCGACATGCGGCCTTTCGCCGTTGTCGTGCTCCCTGCGGGGAGCCTGCCCAAGACGCCCTCGGGCAAGGTGAAGCGGGCCGCGACAGCCGTCCAGTTCGCGGACAAGATCGCCAAGAACGCGGCGACCAGCTGACACGAAAGGGCCGGGTCCGCGAATATCGCGGCCCGGCCCTTTCGCGGCACCTCCCGTTGGTCAGCGGCGTCGCCAGAGTGGCTTGCGGTTATGGGTGTGCTCCAGAGCAGGCGCTATGTAATAGCCGGACGACTGGGACAACCCGGCCAGTGTTCCCTCGACGTCTCGCAGGAACGCGTCGACGGCTGCCGGGTCGTAGCCTCGTTTCGAGAGCGGCGCTTTGGCGAACGCCACGTTGTGGACGTCCGAAACCGACAGGTCGTCGTCACCGTCGAGAGTCGCCGCGACCCGTTCGAGGAAGGCATCGACCGCGGGTTCGTGGTAGCCACGCGCGCCGATCGGCGCCCTGTCGAACTGCCGGGTTCTGGCCTCGAACGCGGTGACGGGCACTAGCGCTCCCGGAGGGTCTCGACGGGACCGCGGTCCGGAACGGCGCGTTCGGCGGTGGCTTCGTCCTCTTCGCGGGCGCCGGGCACGTGGAGTGCGTGCTGGCCGGTCCGGTGGGCGAGTTGCTCTTCGACCTTGTCGAGGAAATCGTCGACTTCGCGTTCGTCGTAGCCGCGCTTCCCGATCAACGGACGCGAGAACATGACGTGGTGGACCTCGGCGGCCGTCAGGTCGTCCCGGTCCGAGAGCGTGTCGGCGATCCGTTCCAGGAACGCGTCGACCTCGTGTTTGGCGTATCCGCGCCGCCCGATCGGGGCGTTCGGGAAAGTGGCGCCGGTGATGTCTTCGGCCGTAAACGACATGAAACTCTCTCCGGTTTCGGTGGGGAATGCGATCTCCGCATTCCGTCCTAACGGGTTTGAGAGTTCCCCGGAAGAGCCAGCGCTATTCCACGACTCGATCAGGGGCGTGGTGAAACGCCTTCGAGTGACGAGGTGTAACGCACCGCCATGTGAGCGGATTCACCCAGCGTGGAAGGTGTTCTGGGCCGCCGCGAGACCGGTGCTGATAAGCGCTTCAACAGCGTCGGCGCAACGATCGATCTCGAAAGCGAGCTCTTTGCGTTCGACCGTCGAGAAGTCTTTCAGCACGAAATCGGCCGGATCCTGTCGCCCAGGGGGGCGTCCGACGCCGAAACGGACACGGTAGTAATCCTTCGTGCCCAGGGATTTGGTGATCGAGCGGAGACCGTTGTGGCCGTTGTCGCCGCCGCCCAGCTTCATCTTGAGCGCGCCGAAGTCGACGTCCAGCTCGTCGTGGACGACCACGACACCGGCCGGGGGGATCTTGTAGAACCGGGCCACGCCCACGACCGGGCCGCCGGAGAGGTTCATGTACGACCGCGGCTTCGCCAGGACCACGCGCTGGCCCGCCAGCCTGCCTTCGAGGACTTCAGCGCCGCTCTTGTGGGCTTTGAACTTGCCGCCGACGCGGGCGGCCAGTTCGTCCAGCACCATGAAGCCGACGTTGTGCCTGTTGCCCGCGTATTGGGGGCCGGGATTGCCGAGGCCGGCGAGCAGGATCTGCTCGCCGGCCCCGGGAAGTACTGCTTCGGTCACACCGGTGACTTTATTCGGCGTCCTCGGCGGGGGCTTCCGCAGCCTCGGCCTCTTCGCCCTCGAGCGCGGACTCGGACGGCGCCTCGTTCACGGCGACGACCAGGGCATCGGGGTCGGTGACCAACGAAGCGCCCTTCGGCAGGGCGACGTCCGAGGCGTTGATCTGGGTGCCGGCGACGACGCCCTCGACCGAGACCTCGACCTGCTCGGGGATGTGCAGCGCCTCGACCTCGATCTGGATGGCGTCGAGGTCGGTGGTCACGAGGGTGCCCGGGCCAGGGGTGCCGGTGACGACGACGGGGATGTCGACGGTGACCTTCTCGCCGCGGATGACGACCAGCAGGTCGACGTGCTCGATGTAGTTCTTCAGCGGGTGGACGACGATGGTCTTCGTCAGTGCCAGCTCGCTCTTGCCTTCGAGCTCGAGGGTGATGACGGCGTTGCTGCCGTTCTCACGCACGACGCGGGCGAACTCGATGGCGGGCAGGGCGTAGTGGCGCGGTTCCGAGCCGTGCCCGTACAGCACCGCGGGGATCTTGCCGGCACGACGCGTGCGACGCGCGGCACCCTTGCCGAATTCGGTGCGGGGCTCGACGGACAGGGTTACCTCGGACACGGTGTAGCACTCCTTCAATTCACCAACATGTTCAGCGAAAGCATGCTGAGGTGGGGATGGTTCGGGCGGTTCGGGTGTTCGGCGGCGAATTCCACAGGCGTGCTCGACCGCGTGTGGCCACTCAAGCCGCCGCGTCGATCACGTCGGGCACCAGGTGCTCACGGAACCCGCCTCGCCGAGACCGGGAAAGTGTAGACCAAGCGGTCGTGCCGGGGTCCCGCCGGGTGGGCTCGTTCAGGTGACAAGTCGGTGACAGCTGCTTCGGGAACCCGCGGATGTGGTGGTGCGCGACCCCTTTTCTAGGGTGTGATCTCCTCGCACTCGAGACAAGAGGGGGCGGAATGGCGGCACGACGGTCGAGGATCGGCGCGATCGCCGCCTTGTGCTGCCTCGTGGCGGGTTGCGACGTCGCGATCGACGGGGCGGCGGGGATCTCGCCGGCCGAGCAGCAGCGCGTGGACAGGCGCGCCGAGCTGCGAGGCGCTGTCGAGAGTGCGCTGAAGGCGCTCGAGCAAGCGCCCGCCGTCGTCTACAAGTCGACAATCAAGGACGCTTCGGGCAAACCCGCCGAACTGCAGTTCCGGATCACCCGCAACGGCAGCGCGCAGGGGGCCCTCCCAGTCGACGGCCAGCCGATCCAGATCGTCTCCGCCGACAAGCAGCTGTACCTCTCGGCGACGCCGGAGTACTGGAAGGCGCACGGGCTCGGCAACAGCGGGCAATACGGCACCAGCTGGGTCCGTACGGACGGCTCGGATCTGCCGGTGAACGCGCTCGAGGTGCTCAGCCCGCGCAAGGCCGCGTCGACGCTGAGGACCGCGGTGTCCGTGATGGACCCGCTGGCCGATCCGGTCCGGTCGAAGTTGCCCGACGGGACCGAGGTCTACGACGTCGGGAGCGGTCTCGGGGCACTGCGCGTGACCACCGCCGCGCCGCATCGCGTCGTCAGTTTCGCGCCGTCCCTCGTCGCCGCGGCGGGCGGTAAGACGCTCGGTGCCGAGATGCGGGTCGAACCGCTCACCGGGGACGCGCTCAAGAAACTCCAGACCGACCTGGACGGCGCGATCGGGGGAATCGGGCAGCCGTTCGACGCGCTCACCCAGGTGAGTGTCAGCGTCGTCAACGACAAGCTGGACTGCACGGACTTCGTCGGAACCTGCCGGGCGACCATCGACGTCGCCAACACCGTCATCGGCGGCGTGAGCGGGACGCCCGTGCATCTGACGCTGACCGTCGATTTCACCGCGCAGTCGCTCGGTGCGCAGAGCTGCACGGCGAACGCCGACGCGGCACCCGGAGCCACGACGAGCATGACCTGCGAGGTCAAGTTCAAACTGCCGAATCGGAACGCCAGCTACCAGGTGCAGGCGAAGCCGTCGGCACGCGGCGAGGTCCGGGCGGCGGTCGACGTCAACGCCGTCCGCGAGAAGCTCAAGTCCGAGTTCGCCGCGCTGGGTGGCTGACCTGCACACTCACCTCGGGGTGCGTTGCATACGTTGAAGTAGCCGATCTTGCGTTCCTACCATCGGCGTGGTCGCCGATGAAAAAGGGAGAAAACGCGATGGCGAAGTTGGTTGTGTTCGGAGGTACCGGGTACGCGGGCGGAAAGATCGCCGCGGAGGCGCGCGGCCGCGGTCACGAGGTCTTGGCCGTGTCGAGGAACGCCGAAGGCGAGGGGACCAGGGCGGGTTCGCTCTACGACGAGGCCTTCCTGGCCGACGTCGCCAAGGGTGCGGACGTCCTGGTCATCGCGGTTCACGGGCAGAGCGGCCTGCTCGAAGCCGTGCCCTCGATCGCCCAGGTCGCGAAGGACAACGGCGCGCGGATCGGCGTCGTCGGCGGGGCCGGCAGCCTGAACGTGGCCGAGGGCGGCCCGCGACTGATCGACACCCCCGAGTTCCCGGACGAGTACAAGGGCGAGGCCGGTGCGCACGCCGAGGTGCTGGAGGCGTTCCGGAAGCTTCCGGAGGACGTCGACTGGTTCTACGTCAGCCCGGCCGCGGAGTTCGGCGCGTGGGCCGAGGGCGAGCGGACCGGCGAGTTCCGGCTCGGCGGAGACGTGCTCCTCACTGACGAGAACGGCCGATCGAAGATCAGCGGCGCCGACTACGCGATCGCGTTCGTCGACGAGATCGACAAGCCGGAACGCCGCCGTCAGCGTTTCTGCGTCGCTTACTGACCCGACAGTTCCTTCACGACCGGCGCGAACGTTTCCAGCATCGGTTCGAACACCGTGATGTAGG
>Ga0307518_10000037_pt1 | contig 89642 bp, 105 predicted proteins | sample 25_EM_MG_FD_203889 | JGI IMG/M metagenome (GOLD analysis project Ga0307518, IMG submission 203889) | Populus trichocarpa ectomycorrhiza microbial communities from riparian zone in the Pacific Northwest, United States - 25_EM | ecosystem: Host-associated > Plants > Roots > Unclassified | place...
CCACTTCCTCCGGTTCCACTTCCTCCGGTCCTGGACATCGCTCCGGACTTAACATTAGTTAAGTCCACCTCTGACCCTTACCTGTCCTGTTCCAACCTAGTTCCCTTGTCCCTGCTTTTCCTCCATCATCCCTGTAATCCTAGTTCCCTGTTTCTGCTTCCGCTCCAGTTTATTTTCCTGTACCTAGTTTATTTTCCTGTCTGGTTCCGCTCCATCCCTTGTCCCGACTAAGGTGTGTACTTGTCACCGTATATACTCACCTCTAGTCTCATTACTATATAAACTACCAAACTCCGGCCTAGTAGTCCTTAGATCAAATCTCGACTAAGATACTCCTCCCTCTGTACTACCCACTATGCTCTCCTTAATCCATCTGTCCACCTGAACTCCTGAACTCTGGCCAGCTCCGGTCTCCATCCTATCTCGTCCCCTTGGTCCTATGTCCAATCCTAGCAAGTCTCCTACTCGCACAAGGGCAAAAGCCAACTCTGTCCCAGACTTGACGCTAGACCCCTTAGGACTTATCCCTCTGGGATGTCCTTCGTCCGGACAAGCTGCGATCAACTCCGGACCACTTTCCCGCGGTCCGGACTTACTCTGCAAAAACCCGGACTTACTCCCAGTGCTTCTCTAGTGCCTGGACTTCATCCATATGACCCGGACTTGATTGTCTGCACTAACCAGCACCTACTAGTGTCTGGACTTACCTCCTCATTAGTCCCCTGCATCCCTGGACCTCCTAGTAAGATCGTCGAGGAGAACCGGTCTTGACACTGTGCCTGCACCACCACAGCCACGACTGCGACCACTGCCATGGGAAGGAGTCGATGGGGGAGGCTGGTCAGTCCCTTGGACGCCAGCAGGCACAGGGAGAGACATGATGGAGAGAACAAGAGATGTGTTATCACCCACCATCACACCAGCCACTCAGCCACATTCTCACATCGGAATTTGAATGTTGCTACACAGCATGAATATTTGAGTAGTTTTTTCTGACATATATTCAATGCTAGTTTTAACTTTGAATCACCCTAATGTATGATACTCAGAAGTCGGGTGCAGTGTAATAGTGACCAAATTAATTGCCGCAATCCATTACAAAGAACACCCTATGATTGTGACAGTCCGTTCCATAATTTCAATCCCCACAGGCCACGAGAGACCTGATGGCAATCAATGTTCTACTGGTCCGTACTTGGGAGGCTATTGTAGATGGGACAAAGATTCTCCCATGCAGCTACAGGTGGTCAGTCAGACTCATCCTAGACACCTAAATTGACCATCAACACGTACAGTCCACAACGTCAGCCTGGGCAGTCCCATCTGGATTCTCGGCAAACACGATTGCCATACCTCTGCAACCAAGGTCAAGAGCCAATACTTCATAAGTTCAATAGATTACTAACCTTTGCAAATGCCAATCAATATGACTGAGCAGTGGTAATTAATACTGTATCCCTGAAGAGCCATGTAGGGACACACCAATGCAAAAACCAAGGACCGGAATTGTCAGTGAAGAAACGAATAGTAACGTTATCGGATGTGATGCCATTGTTGGAGCCAATGTTGACGGTATCACGGCGGACGGGGTTAACGTAGTTGTAAGCCGTGCTACTGGCGCTTCTCACAACAGAGAACGCATGCTGTAACAGTTGATTGAACACATGCAGAAGTAAGGATCACGCTTACTTACACCGTGCAGGTGGAACGGATGCTGCTATAGGTCAGCAAACATTTTGCATGAGCCGTGACTAGTGCTTACAGGTGTATTCAGGAACGTCGTCGGCATCGAGATCTCTACGACCTTGTTGAGCGGTAGCGTGTAAACTAATCCTTGAGGTGCTAGCTGGGAAGCACTGAGCGCTCCACTTAGGATTTGCAATAATACCGGCGTGGTGGGAGGTCGATACGTTTCCCCGTTCATGTAGAATAGCAGTGAAGTATTATCCATAATCGAAACCAGGTCGATGGAGACGTCGGCACCACCGGGGTAAGGGAGACCAGGAACAAGCGAATCACCATAAGCATGGAGATTTGTTTCGATAAGAGGATTGACAGGCGGCCATGTACTGTTTATGGGTTCCGTCTCTGGTCCAGCCCCGACATAGCGGAGGATGGCCGAGTTCAGCCCATTTGTGAAGTTAGAAGCGTAGCTCCCTGGCAGAGCACGTATCCAATAGTTATCGACAGGCTGATTAGCCTCCAAAATAAACGAGTATCGTTGCCCAACATAAATAGGTATTTCGTTGACAACGAGTGGAAGCGTGGTTTGTCCATCGGCTTCAATGACGGTGAGATTATGATTGACGATTGAAAATAGAATATGCGGTTTGCAGGCCATGTTGATCAACCTGAAACGGTATCTTTTGCCTTGTTCGACAGTGATAACCGAGAGGGGAACATCGGGTCCACCAGGATATCTTCCAAGTCCATTGATAAGGATTGCGGCCGGATTATCGGCAGCTCCAACATTGTAAGCGATGGCATGATACCTATAAGGTGCGTCAGTGGTATCACAATTTGAGGCTGCTACGCGGCTAACCAGTCCAGCAACGTAATAACTGTCGAAGCTGAAAGGAACTGGTAAATAACATTCAGAAAATGAGAGTTCAGATAGCATACCGTCGTCAACGTCGTATAGGTGACGGTAGGGATCATTCTCATCGTAAATCACTATCGGTCCACGCAAGCCATCGCAGTACTGGAGGTTGAAATGCGAGTGGTACCAAAAAGTCCCTGCCTGCTGATCGACGTCGAAGCTATATAGGAAAGAGTCGCCAGATACGATTGGGCACTGTGTCACGAATGCAGCTCCATCCATGGCGTTGGTGTGATGCTGGAAAAGTCCATGCCAATGCTTGTTAGGAGGGCGGGTGAGCTATGGGCTTCAGTGTAGTCCTAGAGGGACCTACAATGGATGTGCTTTTATTCATGGACTCGTCAGTAAGCAAGTCCGTGACATTGATGTTCAGATGATCGCCCTGCATATGTCGTGAATCCAACAGCAAAACTCAGAATTATTGTTGGCACCTTGCACGCCGTGATGAGGGGACCAGGCGTTGTACCGTTCACAACAATGGCACTTGAATGAGATCCAGTGTGAGCAGAGCAGTGTCACAAACCCTGACTTGCAGGACATACCTTCTGTTGAAGCCATCTGGTGCAACATACGCATTGCTGACGACGAGGCCCGTGTTTTGGATGGTAGCAGTAGTCACTGATATAAGGGCCAGGCAGGACCAGAGCTTCAACGTCGGCCTCCGCATTTCGACGTTCTTCAACTGGTAAATCCTAGGGCACGGTGAACTTTCTCAGGTGTTATAAGTGACCCGAAAGTCGTACGTTCCATCCGGAGCCAGCGCTGAAGGCTATTCCATTACGAGCCCTCTGATTCCGCATGTCAACCTGTCAATGCAAATGCAAGCGGTGAGCAATATTGCCGCACTTACTTACGGCAAATTAACACGGTAAAGCCTTGCCAGCATCGCCCCGCGGAGGTACGTCGGCACAGATCAATCATTTGAAACCTTCCAACTGATCCGGGCTGTGCAGCTTGAGGCGGGTTGTAACGGTGATATTCTGAAAAGTACCTTTTTGTTGCGTGGCGGCACTGGTCTGGCTTTGGGAGACTAATGCAAGACAAATTTAGGACTTCAAAATACAGAGTCCAGGATGATCTTATAATAGGACTACCAATATGAATTACAACAAAATACGCGTAGACCACTCAGCCCCTGATCATTTCTTGCGCTTGGACGCTGGAGATGCGCGCCTATCTGGACTGTTTCGCTGACGAATATGTGCGGTGGACTCACCATGTTCTTTGATACCAGATGCCTTGCGTTTCCCTCCTGTCTTTGGTTCATCTCCAGTAATATTCGCGGTTGACTTGGTGTCAGGAGCTGCAAGGGAATCTACCTCATCCGTGCATTTCGGACAGAACCATTCGCCTTCTGGAATGGTCTGCAGTGGAGGGTCAAGGCAGCCCAAGTGATATGGATGGTCGCACTTTCGAAACCAGTGAGCCAGCGAGCCTATCGGTGAGCAGGAAAGTAGAAGCTGACCTTGTCACATTCCAACGGGGAATCATCTTCCCCGTTGTCATTCCCACACACCAAACATAGTTCTGGAGCGTCAATCTCAAGGGGATGCCGGGGAAGCTCAGACAACTTGTCATCTGGCTTCGCCAAGAATAGAGTGGTGTGTTGACCTGCCGCTACGCTAACCGGAGGAGGAAGCGTTTTGATCAGAAAGACGGATTGCTGACAATAAGCCTACCTGAAGACCCCGATACCGAGCAGCGGCTGATGGCGGGTAGGCTTAGTTGCACTTTTTGGTTCATCTGGTCCGAGACCAAGTTCACCTGGGATCACATTGAAGACCTTCTTGCGTAATGTCACGTGGGACTTTCGTACCATTGGCAGCATTCTGGCCATATGCTACAGTCATAACGCTTCCATCGTCATCTGTAGTGAGCGCAAAGTGCGTGACACCTCCACAACTGGCGGCCGATATCTTGCATCCCCTATGGTAACGTGTTGAGCTCACATCTTGCAGATCCAAGTCCTGACGTACATTAAATCTTGGATGTATCGGAATGACGAGTATGGAGAACCGGCAGAGCCTGAATACACGGATTCAGAATTCCTCAATGACGTTTATGGCCATGGCCCTACCTTCTCCGCTGTTTTTCCACTATTGCAAAGGATATGAGAAGGAGCCCTGCCAGGTGATCTTCGGGCGACGCACCTTCCCGGCCATCCAGTACATTCGTTGCTTATCTATCACTACACTGTTAGTTGTCCCTGCGATTATTTGTGCTCCCATTGTTATCTCATCCGGGCCAGCAAACTGTAGTGGAACGTATGTGAGCGCAAGCAGTGTATGCAAGAGTACAAAGTACCTGGGGCACTACTTTAGGGATCAGTGCATCTTGTTGATTCCCGAGGCCTAATCGACAATAACCATTATAACCCCACACATACACTACCCTGGAAGAGCATTCAGAAAAGCGGGGCATAAAGTAGACCATCAACTTGCCCCCTGGAGTCAATAGCAATGCTATGTTGAGGTCCACAGGCAATATTAGTAATGAATGTGTCGTCGAGACCTTTCACAGGTACTAAGAAGGGAGCGTCAGCAAAACCAATCATATTGGAACAAAAAGAAAACGACGCAACCGGGCTCAGGTTCAATGTCATAAGCACTCTTATTACCAGTAGTAATATGTTCACCGGTCCTTCCATTCCCAAGCTGTCCTTTTTCACCGCTTCCAAAAGAGAAGACTTCGGCGCATTGGTTTTGGTTGTGAAGTTGACGGCCAAAGCATACCTTTTCCGCTTTCCGTAAGCACGATAGAGAAAGTGATTCCTGCGGCTGCCTTAACAATGCGCTGTCGTTTCCCATCGAGATACGGTCCGTCCACTGCTTTGAAAGCTGGAATCTGAGGTGACACAGGGCATCCACACTATGCTCGGGTGAGTGAGTCCTGAATGGAGAATGTCGACCATCAAGACTACCTGTCCAAAATTATTGGCACCTGCCGACCACACCTGTCCTTGGCTGTCCACCAGCAAAGAGTGACTTCGCCCACACGCCGCATGTACGAATCGAGTTCCGGGTTGTGCCCCGAGGTCAGTCGCTCGCAGTCGTCTGGGCTCATTTTCAGGTATCATATCCACATTGGTGAGTCCCAGCGCGCATGGTGCATTACGGCCAAACATCCAAGCAGCGCCATGTATATCTAGCGCAATGAAATGACATGCGCAACAGGATGCATGGATGGAGGTTATTTTGACGTTGCTCAGCGAGCGGAGTATATGAGGTTCGAGCAAGTCGGGTCTATGGTTGTTCCACGTTCAACACTCAGCTTCTTCACATAGAAAACGTGGGATGCACGCGTACGCTTCAGGATTACCCTCTCCCTTACCTCCACGCTCTTTGCGACCAAGTTTAGGCCTACAAACTGCGTCAAAATTGTCATTGGACAAGTTGGAAGTGGAAAAGCGTATTACCAGTCAGTTCCTCCACATATCAACACTAGATTTAATTCCGTCAGAGAAATACCTGAGGCAGACACTTTGGCAAGCTGTCCACTGACCTCTTCCCCACTGTATCTCCTTTGTATCTCCTGTGATGGACGAAGCCATTGTTATGCGCAAACACCAGGTATGAGGACAAAGTCTGTGCTTGGGCGCTAATTGTACGCTCCCAAACTGTCATTGCTTCTGTTTTTGGGTCTTCTATTTACGACAGGACTTCCATAGCAGCCAGCAAGTACACAAAACCAGCGGTAAGTAATATACCGACAGTTCATATTCCAACTGAGATCGGAAACCGCAGTCCGATTATGCCCCGTCCCCCGATCCGAAGACGACTGTGTACATTAGGAGTTAGTTTGATAAATGAGACACAAAAACGTGTCACTAACGCAATGTAATTCCGATGCGCTCTATCTGGCACTGATGCATGGAAGGGCTAAGCTATACGCCACGAAATCTATAACATGAAGGAAATGCGCACCTCGTAATCGTCCCCTGTCAGGATCAGGCTGTCCCCGTGCACCAGGGTCAACGAAAAGGCAGGCAGAGTTGGTCCGCTTTGCTTTGCCTTGCCCACGTTATCTTTGTCTTTCCCCTTTCCTTTACCTTTCCCCTTACCTTGGGTAGGCATTACCACGTCTGATCCGATGGGGTCCTTGGCCCGTGGTGCAGAGACCGGTCCGTCAGGACCCTGAGTCTGGTCGTGTCCCACACTCGTAGATCCATGATCCCGGATCTCCCCATTCTCCATAACGACGTTGGGAACTTCCTCGGCAGAGGCCATAGATCCCCAAGAAGCAACTTGGTCCTGAGAGGTAAAAGTACCCAGTTCCATGCTTAGAGACCCACCATCCTGGTTCATCTCCGCCATAACAATGTCGGGCGGTTCGCCAACAGCGGTGCAAGTATAGCCAGCTTGGTCGGCGACCCCCGATGTATGAGCCTGCACACCAAGCTGTATGTGATCCTCCATAACAACGTCCGGTATTTCTCTACTCCTAGCGGACCCCCTACCAACTGCGGAAGAATCTTGGATGGGCGCGGTAGCAACGGAATTATTGCCAACTTGGCCTGCCCGCTCCTCAGACGGAACGCCATTTGCTTGACGAGACAACACCGCAACCTGGTCTATCTGCTCCTTCGGCGGCAGATATCCCGTTTGATGGAACGCAAATTGAATTATCCGTTCCTCCGGCGGTAGACCTCTCTTCTGATGTGAGGCAGCCTGGTCTATCCGTTCCTCCGGCGGTAGATATCCCGTTTGATGAGACGCGGCCTGAGCTACCACTTCTTCTGGCGGTAGACCTCTCTTCTGATGCGAGGCAGCCTGGTCTTCTATCCGTTCCTCCGGTGGTAAACCTCCGGTTTGATGGGATGCAAACCGGTCTATCCCTTGCTCTGGGTGCAGGCCTCCGGTTTGATGGAACACAGCTTGATCTAGCACTTCCTTTGACGTCAGACCGCCAATTTGATGGGAAGCCGACGCCGCATTAGCTACTCGGTCCCCAGAAACAGCAGCTGGAAGCACAGGAACGTCGTGATACCCCCCTTTCGGAACAAAGTGCAACGTCACTTCTTCTCCTAGACAAAGCATAACAACCGGTGTCTTCTTGGCATACAAAACCTTCCACTACACACCTCGTCGGCGGGTCGTGTTAAGTAACGTCAACAAATAATGCCTCGCGCTCATTGATCAGCGTACACTCACTCTTTTATGAGTCCCCGTTGACGACCATGCCAACACGGATATCTGACCAAACCAGGGCCTCTCGAGCTGTCCGTACCATTCCGCCAAATTAGCCAGATAAAGATATGTTCTGGCAATGCAGTGTGGGACACCGCCCGGAAGGGTGAGCATCGGTGGATCTCGATCAGTTGCAGTACCGATTTTAGTTGCATACGTAAAAAATGGACCTGTACAATCCACCAGTTGTGCAGATTAGTTCGCCGAATAGGAGGGCGAGTGATAGGGAATACTTGCCCGAAGCGCCTTCACGACTCAACATCACATGTCGTTGGATGTCTTCCAGGAATTCATTGGCCACCCCTTGAAGCTCCTCCTTGTTCCCCGTAAAGATATGCAACGCTTTAACGCCCTCCTTGAAAATATACATGTACGTTTTCATCCCGGAGTCCCAGGTAGCTTCCTCCAGGCCAATATGGTGGGAGACGTTGTGCCAAGGGCGGATAACGATCGATGAATTGTACACGTCCCGCAATTTAAACAGCGGATCTGGCTTTCCCAGTGCGCTTCTGGGGGTTATCTTTTTTTCCAAATGACGCCAATCAGCATACCCTCCTAGATCAGCCAGCAGAAAACAGGACAAATCAATATCATACCTTACATTCCAAGCTTTTACATATCTGGTGGCGGAACAATGTTTGGGCATTGATCATGCCACATTGACGGCAGAACCAGCCTCTCGGGAAAAACTCGCTGGGTTCAAAGTGGGCGAGAAGATCCAACGGTATATGGCAGTGATAGTGTGACCTGATATCACGTGGACGATGCTTTGGGACCTTTTCCGTTACCATTGTTTCTACTTCTGCCTCATTCTCTGCATGTGAGTGTCTCTCCACCGCTGATGCCGCGCCCGTCTCCGTCTCTCCGGAACCAGTCCACCAAGGGCGGGATACATCTAGCACGGCAGCTTTCGCCGCGCCAGATACTGCCGTTTGTGTAGCATTACCTGGTAGATTGTCTGATAAAAACTTTTCCCCACCAGGTGCCCACTCAAGACCGATATGCCATCGAATAAGACCACGGGCAGCTCCACCCGTGTCATCGACCTCACACTCTATAATCTCTTCCTGAAAAAATTCATCGTCAACAGAGACAAATTAGACTCGACCATCCCGCACGCACACGTAATTCGGAAATAAAGAAGTAGCCAAGACATGTGTATCCATATTCCGAGGGTATCGGACATGGATTAATGTGGCACGCTCTGGAGCACCATATCAGGACTGGCACGAGCAACTCTTGGGCTTCCAACAGAACCTGGACCTCAGGAGGACTCTGGGTGGGAGCTGTAGCGCCCAGTGATTGTGATGGTTCCTCCATCACTGAAACAATACAACATTATTATAAATGAGCAATGAGCTCACCGAGACGCTATGGAGTGGGCTGTGCCCTCACCGACATCATGCACCTCCACGTTGGAGGCCGCTGGAAACATCAAGACCGGCTCCTCAGGTTCGGTAGCTGATTCTAGCTGAGGAGGATGCAACGCAGTATCGTTGGAAGCAATGACTAGCAGTGGCTCCATCAACTGTCGCACGCCGTACGGGGGGAAATCAGGTGCCTGACTAGTGCTAGGACAGCTATTGGGACAACTTTGCTGATAGGTCGTATCAACCAAGGAGCGCACTTGCGTCTCGAGCTGTTGCGGTTCCGCATGTGTAATAACTTGTTCAGGGGTGCATAGAGGTATTTGTGCGCCACCGCATGATATGGGGGTATTGTGCGCTCGAATAGCTGCCAAACTTTGTTCGGCGCTACAGTGGCTAGGGGTATCTCCCGAACTGCGCGCTTCCACATCTTCTCGGGGCTGTGCCAGGGTCCGAGCGCAATTATCGACAGCCTCTGTTACAGCAGAAACCAATGGTCGAAGGGCGGACGAGTCGCATAGATAACTCCACAGCCTGCGATGTGAGATTTCTTTAAAACCAGGAACTGTGGGTGTGGAGAGAAATCGGACATACATGGAGATATTTAAGGTGAGAGGACCAGACCATGTATCTTGTGGGTAGTTGTCATGAATGATTAATATTGGTGTTTCGGAGTCTATCCAGGCAAGTCCACTGGTTGCTTTTTTGAGGTTGGGAAATATGACCAAGAGGTCAGCTCGTGACTGAAAGCGAGCGTGAGATATGTACAGCATTTGATGGAAAACTATGCTTACATGCGTCCATACCCGCGGTCGGCCAATAAATGGGGTGCGGTGTGGGGGAGCAACATTCGCAAAAAATTGAGCAGCTTTCTTGCTTGAAGGCTTGATAAATGACCATTTTGGCTCGGCGGGCCCTACTGGTTGAACATCCACGAGAGCAGACAGGACTGCAGATTTCTCTGTAGCCTTTGCAGCCTTGGGTCGCCGTGGAGGTTGCTCGTCCCGAAGTGAATCTATTACAACCTTTTTCGACCGCTTCTTCGGGAATATAGTCCCTTGTGGGCTCGCACATCGTTTTGTGGGGATAGACTTCCTTGGCCATCGCGTGAGCTGCTTCCCATCGTTGAAAGGTATCTTCCTTGCAGCCCGAAAAGATGATAAGCGGGAGTAATGAAGTAAACTAGTAGTACGTACCCATCTTCCGCAGCGTCCGCTCCCACTACCACATGCCATGCGGAGCCTTCTGCTTCGCTCTCAGGACACTTATTTTTCGTACGTTTAGAAATTTTCGGTCCAGGGAGGACATCATATCCATCCCCGACACGTGTACATGTTCTCCCTGACTTTGCACACCGTCCACACTTCGGTAAAGCGCGTGAACACGCCTGAGCGATAGAGGTGCAATACTGGCAACGCCGTGGAACAACGAATTTTGATTTCTTATTCCCTTCGTCGCAGAGCTCGAAGATAAAGGCTGGATCGACAGCTTCGTGGTATGTCCCTGGTTCTGGAAGGGTTGTAGGTCTGCGCACGGGTGTGTCCCATGCTTGGACGATGTCTGGGATGACAGTGTCTAGTTGGCCGTGTTTAGTTGCTGGTTCGGGCTCGCCCTCCATGACCATTGACTTGAATGTCCATAACTGCAGTTAGCGCTTAGCTGTCAGTGGATCCATGCATTGACTTCCTAAACAAGCATTTTGTTCACACCACTAGTTTAAGGCTGAGCGTCTCTTTGTCATACGTATAGTACGTCTGGCATGTCTTCATCGCAAACCACGGAAGAAACCTACGAATCACAGAATGACCAGCGACTGGACGAACTGCATTCCAAAATACGAACATTAAGAGGCGCAAGTGGCATTGTCATTTATTCCAATCACAAGACAAACCTTTGAAACAGGTTACCACCGACATATACGATGATGCAGAACGCCAGAACCTGACTCTCGATAATACCGTGCGTTCAGCTTGAATAGGTATTGCGTGCGTATCCAAAGACTTACTGTATACGTTGTACAGAACGACACCTTTTCTTCCCTGTCGTCCTCACTATCACACTCCTCGCGCCGTGCTGCCCAAGCCTTTGGTCTTTCTGGGCCTGGAGGTGTTCGTCAAATGCGCATCATCCTGTACACAGCTGCTGGGTTCCTCCTTCTTTGGGTACTTTGGCAGTTGAAAGGCTTCTGGTGGGCTTCCTCGGGCGAAGTTTAGGGCATGTATGCATCCACACCGCCTAAAGCGAACATGATCCTGACCTTGCACATCGATATCTCAATTAGGTGAATTTTATTACCTTCATTGACTTTATATGCATACCTAGGATATGGCAGGTCCATGTCGCTTCTGCTTTCGGATGACGAAATCAGGCTACTTCAGTAAGAAGATGAATCTGTGTCCGCATCAGAAAGAAAGCCAAGTCATGCAAGGATTGACATTGAGCCACCTGACTTGGAGCTGGTACCAAAATGAGACGGTTGCGCTCTTCTCAGAAATGCTCCCGTTCTTCACAAATGGTCGAGTTGTGGCAGGCTCGATAGACAATGGGAAGTGTTTTGTTGAGCAGTTAAGTGAAACGGAAAACGGCATTATTGAGCGCTAACCAGGATTCGATGGCGTGCATTGTTTTCCTACGATGCTTTTCAGTATCCTTCGACAGCACTGTTTGTGGCTCGGAGCCCCGCATTGAGGGATCAATATTTCAATGTTGTCGTCTTCAGATTGGCAATGGATGTACCAAGACCATTGTGCGACAAGCACTTGGGTGTCGGTCAATAGCTTATTGACGGGCTGTTCGCACAGCTAGAATGCAAAAGTAAAGGACTTTTTGTCTTTACAAAAGCCCCTCCCACGTCCATACCCGCTAGACAGTCCAGGTCACCTGCTTCAAGAATCTTTCACACTCCTCTATATTGCATCTTCTTCCTGCCTTCAGCGCATTCCTTTGGGATGGTATCCATAGCCTTGAGGCAACATATCAGTCAAGATGCTCCAAATGAGAACTCATCGTCGATGCGCCTCACCCGTTCTGCGAGTGACCTTTTTCCCATCTATTAATGAAACGGAACGTTGATGGAACAAGGAAAGTTTTTCCCCGCACACAAATATAGATGATTTAAGGTACATATGGATCAATTATACAAGCTTCGTCATGAGTGTTTAACTAGCACTGATCAGCTAGAACTTGAACCCCCCAGCAAGAGCCATCACATTATTTGGGTCTACTTCCTGCTTGATCGCTCTCAGGGACTGTACGTTATCCCCATACATTCTCTCGAGTGGCGTGTCGAATATAGCGTAGTTGGTATACAGCGATGCGGTTTTAATGTCCTGTCCCAGCTCAAGCGCCTTATTGAATAGCTTGGTAGCGGTTGTACGTGTCGCATTCTGCATCAGTTCATCGACTGATGGGAGTGTCCATGCGAAGTATATGAAGAGTATGGAAAGACCGCGATCGCGCGAGCCAGGGTAAGCTGAAGCTGAAGTGTTATGGGAGAAGATCGTCGGTAGGTAGGGCTCTATACTGTACGTGATGTATGTCCCGGAGAATTGGACGAGATATTCGCCCCAGTACTGAGATACAATTGTGATTCGCCTTACGCTCAGATGAGGATTAGACTTACATTGGCTTCCTCCGTGACTGCTTGGAGTAGGTCAGGCGGATATCCTGTCACAGAGATGGTGTTAAAGATGCCTCTAACCAGACTTGTGAGTGTACCAATCACTGTAGAGCTGGCTTAGGTGGCTTACCGTAAATTCTCCGTCAAGTTCGATGGAGAAGATGTGACCAGCGACAGGAATGAACGTGTGCTAATGTTACTAGTCAAGGAAGGGATCGATAGGAATTTGTTAAAAATCCCCGCTGGTGGGGTGGGTCCATTATAAAAGAGAATCTCGGTAGCTATGGGCTAAGACACAATTGTCATGAAGTTCGCCAGCATGCACTTCCATCGTGTGGATTCTGGAACTCACTACACCAACAACATACTCGTATGTCGTGATAATTTGAGCCTTGGGATCCGAACAGTTTGCTGCGAAATCGGCAGTGGCTGCAGTAACCTGATTTATAAAAATCCCAAGGTGGACAATGGTGCCGCCCTGCAGACCACTGTCAGCGAATTCAAGCACAGGAGATAAATGTAAGACCTACCCAAACCTGTCCTTGGGGAAAGGTCTTCAGTGTAAACCGTGTCACAATACCCTTTTGGTCGGTCAGTTCAGCGCATCGGGAACAATATGAAGGTACAGCATACAAAATTGTTGAGCCCTCCCTGAGATGACGTCAACATTTGGGCGTGATCATGATGCGCCGTCTGACGCACCTTGAGAGCAAAAAACAAGTCCTGGTACGAGGTCTGGGTAGCGTTAACGACCTCGCCACTGGGCATGACGAGCTCAAACGCTTCAACGTTGTCAATAGCCAACCCGTATTCATTGGACAACCATGAATACCCTGACGACAAAAGCGTTGATTTATAATTCGCAGTGCATTGATTGAAAGATCCACCTCCGCCAAGAATTAGGCCTGCCACGCCTACACCAGTAACCCTTCCACCAACAACGTTCACTCCATATGGTTCGAGGGCGGCATAAACATCATCCCAGTTCAAGCCCGCTCCAACTATGACTGTATTTGTGGCCGAATTATATGTTACCTCAGAGAACTTGGACATTGCAATTTGCACGCCTGTCGTGGACGAAAAACCAGGATTTCCTGTATGGCCCGCGCCCTTCACCTGGTGTAATCGAGTTAGGTGGCTCCACTGACTGGCCAGGTAGTGATTCAACGTACCGCGAAAGGACACTGGTTCTTTCCTATGATTTGGAGCTGCCATGATAATTCTGTCAGATTACAACCAGCAAATAACTCTTTCTTGAACTTACTGCAATGCCGACGTCTTGCGCAGTTGCAGGCTCAAAAGAGCATACGGCTAGCTGCGTGCTGCTAACTGCCCAGTGATAAATATCATTCTGGTATTCATCCCCTAGAAAGCTTGCAAGTAGGCGACAGCCACTTAGACTGAGACGCGCGATAATCTTACCAACGTAGTATACTGCAGATTTGGAAGAGACGGAAGATGCAATTGCTTCACATGTTTTCCGGACCACGGAGGGGTCAATGGCGGCGGCAAGATTACAGGCCACTGCGCCCACCAAGACGACGATGGAGGGAAAAGTGAAATGCATGGTCGGACGTAGCGCCTCAGGAGATCCGACAGCGCCATTATTTATATCCTTGATAGCGATAGTTCATGTTTGCGGCGAGGGCAGTGTTTTGTCACCACCCCCAATGAGATGCTCCGAGACCTGCAAGACCAATTACGCTATGAACTCTCTGCATTCCTTCAATATTTACTCAAACCGGCAACTTGACGCCTCTTTACGCTTAGCCAAGTATTTTAGTAGCCCATTCAGGCACCCTGCCTCACTCAGCGGTTCAGCACAAGTGCTTTCCATCGTTGTACTCAAGACTCACCTTTAAGCTCATACTGTATAGTGTACATATTGTACTCAATCCGATTGGAACGCATCACTAGCGGCGGAATGATCTCGATACGAGTTGCGGATAACACTCTTGACGCCCAAATATGAAAAAGTTGAATGTAAAGTTGACAAGCTTGATGGTTGTTCGATGCGATGCGGGCAAAAAGGGGGGTTATCTTGCCATAGGCACTGCGTAGAGGCGCGGCCAAGGCAGACAAGACCAAAGAAAGTTACTCTTCTTAGGAGGCATTAGTCCCTTTGAACATGGTCAAATACCCACACTAAGAGGTACAAATGAACAGGCCTTATACTTAATGAGAGTTAGTGGCAAAAAGCGAGATCGGAGGGGATGAAGTCAATCAGACAGTATGCCGGATATGAACCACTGGCACAGTGAAGGATTGAATTACATACTAAGGTCGGGACCTGGCCCAAGACGAGACCTGTAGGGGCGCAGAATAGGTCACTTAGTTACTTTGCCGTGTGAGCACCGTGACGAGGCAGAGAACAGTCACTATATTCAATAGCCACGTACAATTCGCCCACTCGGATATGAGAAGGAGAGGTGGGGAGTGAAGAAAAGCCTACATGCGGCTACATGGAAGAACGGCGGAACACTGAGAAGTGAGATGGTTTGCTGTGCTTTACATTCCCGGCCCGCCCGCGCTTGCAGCCGGTCTATAATCGGGATCGATACATAGATATCGGACGCATGTGTCCGGCGCTTGCTATGTAGCCTTTTTGGACAATACAGTGCAGAAGAGGTCAGTAGAACAACTTGCCAAAGTGTCTGGAATCCACGAATCTGACGATTTTATGCTCCGATTCAATACAGCATCAGAGCACTTTGATGTTAGACTTGCATTGCAACCCCCCTGCTTGAAACAAGGTGCCTGCCGTGGCAACGGCCCTGTTCTTGTACCGATAGGACGCCCCAGTAATACAAGTATATCGATAAGCACGCATACAGTGTAACTTACTAATTTCAAACCAAGGTCAAGGCAGTCAAGGACCTGCAGAGATCTCAGCCCACTTCATGCTTATGTCCATACTCTTCCAATCCCTCCACAAACCTGACACGTTGTCAGGTCAATTAACATCTGCGCCCTCATTCCCGAGCCTCTACACCTGAAGCATATCCGTCCCCCTAGCCTCGGGTCTCCGGGGGAAATTGGCGTCGCATATGGTACAGGAGCGGTCATACCCATGCCCAATACAGGATTATGCACGTAGTATGCAGGGCCTGTGCCAGAATGGTGTGGTTGGAGAGGTAAGATGGGCTGAGAGATTGATCGGGTGTGAGAAGTCGATGAATCTGGCGGTGAAACGATGCATCCCATGCGAGGAGAACGAGAGCTCGACGTCACACGCTGTGGGGTACGCGGAAGTGGGCGCTGCATTCTGCTAGTGCTGACGTCTGCTGCGGACGAAGACCAAGGTGCGTATGTAAGTGCGCCGGTGTATGGTTTAGCGTATTTGTCCCAACATTGGCGGCATGGATGTGTAGGGTCGTAGTTTTTGTAACCGGTATTCCGGCCTTGTGCAAACGAACACCGCATTACATGGTGTGAACTGAGATGCAATGGTACTCACATTTGGGGCAGAGATAATTCTTTGGATAGACAAGCAGCATTTCGTCTCTTAATAGAGGGTGCCCGGGAACTGGTGTTCTCGTTGGACTGCCGTCATCGGGTACCGTTAACGTTGGGGAGCGTGAAGTCAAGTCAGTAGCTTGATTTCCCAATGGTGGTGAGGCAGAAGTTGCAGCAGGAGGCGGAGCGTATTGTCCCTGCATGGGAAGATTGGATGGTGAATATGCACCGGCGCTCGCTCGCTGTTCGGCCAGTAAGCGTTCATCGTGTGCCCCTGAAATGACGTCTACGACATCTCTGACAGTATCTATCAAGGCCCCTATCAGCCCACCGCCTCCCTGCGTCCTCGTCTTCGGATAACCGAGAGATGTAGAATACATATGGGAGCTGTGCCACGTATGGTGCTGCGGTCCATTAGGCTGTTGTTGTGGGAACGCAGAGGAAGATGGGGAAAGTGCTCCAGAGTGATAGATTTGGCCGGGTGTCTGGTGCCATGGGGGGTTGTTTGCCTGTGGTACATTCCCAGTGTGTCCTGTGGGATGGGGGGTCAGTGAGGGGTGCATTTGGGGTGGCTGGAACGGCCGTCGCGGTCCTGACTCGACTGTGGCTTCGCCGAGTGTCGGGTCTGGGGCGGGAGTATAAGCGGGTGGGAGGTCGTCTTCAAGTGGAATGGGGAATTGGTGGCCATTTGAAGGTGGTGCAGGTGCGGGTGGTGAAGACGGCGGTGCAGACAGTGGCCTGGTCATTGCGATAGGCTCATCTGGAGGCAGGGATGGAAGTGGTGGAGATGTAGGACGCTGTGGCTCCAAGGCAGGAGCTGGTGAGCGAAATGTATTCTTTCCAGACATGAAATTGGAGCGGACGCCGTATGGGTACGAAGGAAGTCGACTCCGCAGTTGTTATCTGAGTGCAAGTAGTAGGCGATACAAGCATCGCGTCATTACACCCCTCGGTTGGGGGTCGGAGCTTCGCTGCTACATTCAAACCACTCCATCTACGGTTCAGGTTAAAGATGTCCAGCAAAACCGTTTCCTCTACTTCCTCTCATATCCTCTCACCCTCAGTTACTCTTTTCGCTGCAGCCAAAACCAAAGATCTCACCCATCTCGTCACACCGTACAAAAATGAGGCAGTCATACGCCTACGCAACTCGACCGTGAGCTTGGTCACCCTGACCGTGATCACCTATCTATTGCCTGTCCCGTCATTATGGACAGCCCTCAGCATCGTCCGGAGAAGCCAGGATCGAGGATTCTTGTGGTGTCTTTGTGCCGCAGGTACGCCACGCTGGGTGTCTTTGGCTTGGTACTCATGCAGTACAAACGCGTCAGAATTGTCACTTTTTGCCCTTCTCGCATTGAACCTAGTTCAGGCAGTTTTTGCACTTAAGTATCCAAGAAAGTCGCTGCCACCACTACCTACCTCACCCGCCAAAGGCCTCGTCACGCCCCAGAGCCAGAAAAAGCGGCGCACAATACTCGCTCCTGGTGTCCGTTTTTTTCCCTTCCCGTGCATCCTGATTGTCAGTTACTAAATCATATCGTCGATGTGTTCGACGTCAACGTGTAGACGAGCCCTCAACCTCAACGGTCTTCATTGTATGCGTCTTCCCCGATGTCTACACCCACCCGGACACTTCATTATTCTATGCCTAGTACCCCCTCTCCGTTCAATGCTTCCTTAGGTTCATCAACAACGTCTCTACCCCCGACGCCTTCACCGTTGCTCAGCGCGTACCAAGCAAGACACTCTAGTGCCACAGGACGTGAGTATAGTCCATCACCAGCACCCCGAGTATTATAAACCTGATCTATTTCCTCTCGTAGAATCCTTTGACGGCTTATCACTAAGTCGGCTGGCCGATGATGATAGTGATGAGGAAGATTGCTGAGCTGAATGAACGGTGCTTCTTGACGCTATGAGTCGCTGTCCAGTCCACGTCGCTTTCGCGCTTTTATATTGGAGATATACATGGCAATTTAAATAACTTCATCTATTTCGTTGCGCCTCCTTCTCTCGTTGGCGATCTGCCCTTACCTCTCTCTTCGAAAATCCCATGCAATCAGTGCACCAGCATTCAACCAATTGGACACATCGGTTAGTTAATGCACGGATCCACCATTTGTACTTATCATTTTGGGAGAGTGGCATTCTTGCCGCACAGGTGACTACTCAGCCCAGGTTTCTTTTTCCTCTCTGCCGAAGGTGTCAGATTCGTATATTGGTACACGCGTTCTGGAATCATATACGCCACTGGCCTCTACCGCGTAACGAATCAAGATACCCCTATCATCTTTCTGTTGTCATCATCAGAGCCTTGCCAGGCTTGTAGTGATCATTGGACGGTCAATGAGGGTATAATCATAGCCATCGCTACACGCTGGACACATCGGTGCCACTTTGGGAACATGCAACTAGTCGCGACTTGGAAAATTTTACTCAAATCTCATGACACGCTGTAACATCTATTGTACTATGCACAGCGAACCTCTACTTCTACTTCGAATTTCCGTGTTCTTTTCGAATTCAAAAGGTTACTTCACCTCTTGCAAAAAGTTTCGCGTGCCCTTTCAGTCTAACCACTCCATTCTCTTCGTCTAGTGTTACCCACAGATCCCCACCTCTCGGACTAACTTGCCTCACGAATATTTCTTTCCCAACTACGACGTTCACATCAGGTTGAGCAGCATAGTATGGCATCATTAATGCATGTGCGGTGCCACAGACGTGGTCTTCCATGATACCTGTCACCGGCATGAACGATCGGGATACGAAAGCTGTCTTTTGTCCGGGAGTAGCATGAGTGAGTGTATATGCATGGTAGCATCCTGTAAGCTACGTGGACGACATCATTGTATTAAGTATTGAAAAGCACGGTTTCAAAGTTTAAACTGACTCACGAAAGCACTAATGTCAACGTCCCTTCCCTCCAATTCCTCGCGCTGGTCAAGCACTATTATGAGACGATACCTCGCAGCGTCACAGGTTCCATGTGCAACATATTTCAACCCAACGCTGTCGGCGTCCTTGCCCAGGGCTTTTCCGAGCGTCTTTCGAACGTCATTTCTTTCGGCCTCGGTTACTTCCTGCATAGCGAGTACTGGGACTGCGAGCTCGTAGAACTCGCCGTCTGCAGTGCTGTCTCTACTCCCGGAATCCATCACTCGCGAACAGATGATGGCACCGTTTGGTGTTCTGAATTTTACTACAGGGTTCCTCGCCACGTCCTGCGAAACTCCAGGAAACATGCCCCTACATATAGCCTTGGTAGCTGCGAATGTGCCATGACCACAAATGGGAGGAAAACACTCGTCGACGACAAATAGGATGTCAAATACCAAATTTTCATCACTATCTGATGATTCAACCTGAATGGGAGGCGAGAGGAATACAGTGATTGGTTGCGCGAATGATCGAGCGATCGAAGTCATCTTTGGGGCGTCTAACAGCATACTGTCTGCGGCGAGACTGCGTGGGGGAAGGAGAACGATCGCCGCAGGGTTACCGCCGAATGCGCTGTCAGTGAACGCATTGACGATGACATAGGGGAATGTGGATGTGGTTGCCATTCTGATCGAGTATGTCTTTCGTCTTGGAGATACGCTATACGTCCAGTGAGTAGGGTGTTTCGAGACTGAACCATTTAGAACTCCGTGAAAGCCTCATGGAGCTGCTTGAGCATGAGTAAGTGTGACTCGAGTTGTATGATACACACAGGGTAAGGCTGTGTATTTAGAAATCAGTTCCTGTCAAGATGAGTTGTGTAACGTGATCGGGGCCCGTATTTCTAGTTGCCGTCATCTCTATACCAGACTTTCATCGCGCTGCCGTGCGACTCGAAATTGCTTGAAGCTGAAATGAACATGGCGATAGGCTGCGCCAACGATGTCGCAATGGTGATGATCCATGGTGGTGGTTTCTCGTGAGCCGTTGTCTGCGATGAGATAGTCTCCCTGTGGGCAAACCCTCATGAAATGGAAAATAATCGTTCCCTTTCGCCTATGCCCGCGAAGCTTCCTGGAGAAAGGAGAACGATCGCAGGATGGTGTCAAGTGGTCTGTCATTGAAGGGTATAATAGAGAGATTCGGACAGCAATTCCATGCCAACTGGGTTGAAGTGCCCGACATTGACGAACCAGGGCGCGTCGACTTTACCGGTGTAAAATAATGGCAGTTTCTTTTCCTGGGGTTGCATGAGTGAGGCTATATGGTCGAAGCGTCCGAATGGCGAAGACCAACAAAAGGGTGCAGTAGTACACCTGGAACTTGGCTATTCGCTGGGCACAGTCACGACTTTGTTTACTGCAGCGACGTTGCCTGATTTACTAGTAAGTACGCCTTTGCTGATGAGGGGTACCGTGTGCAGGCGATGCCGGGGCTGGTGTAGTTGTGCCATATATAAAGCGTGTAATGAACTTCTCGTAGAAGATACCCTTTATGAATATCATCAACGCCCGTGAAGGCTCCGAAGTTCGATGCCCGCGCTCTTGGCACGCTTCTTCTCCAAAGCTGTAAAGGTGATGTTCCCGCCGCAGAAAACCTTGTTAAGAATCTCGAAAACGACGTTTGCAAGCCAGAAACATTGCGCGCTTAAAAGTTCATATTGGGGTACAAGAATGCTAGGTCCAGTCTGTGTTCAGGCCTAGGGACGAATGTCAGGGTCTGGATGTCATCATCTGATTGCTCAATACGGATCACTGCAAGGTGGGCGACATACACACAATTGTCTGGAGGTGCTGGATGCAAGCATGTGGCTGGGGCTGGCAATGGCCGAGAAAGTGGCTGTACTATTCCTTGATTAATTATTCTATACCCAAACCCAACCCAAACAGTTCACTGCTATGAATTGGATTGATGGCTTAAACAGCCACCAGTTAGGCCAATTCTCTCAGTGTTTCATCAGATTTGTTCACCACTGCAAGATGAAATCAAACTACAGCCATGAATTTTGATTTCATCTTGCAGTGGTGAACAGATCTAATGAAACACTGAGAGAATTGGCCTAACTGGTGGCTGTTTAAGCCATCAATCCAATTCATAGTGGTGAACTGTTTGGGTTGGGTTTGGGTATCACCTTGCTTGGCAAGGTCTCTGTCACCCCCATAAATCATGGGAACACTGCCCCTAACATTCCAGGCTTTGCTGCCCTCTACTTATCTACCTTCTAAGTTTGCCATAGTCAATCACTATACTCTTTTTATTTCTTTTATTTCTATTTTTTTTTGTATCTGTGGCATAGCAGTTGAAAAACTGCAAGAGCATCAGTTGAAGACAGACTAATTAAGTAGGATGCTAAGTAATAAATTTTATAGGTAGTTTTTTTGGTGGCTTTGAGAAAAAAAGCACCGAGAAAGAACACAGGTATCACTTGGGGTAGGGCCACACAGACTCAGTGCGAGTGCATGGACCCAACCCACAATCAACCCGCGATCAACCCGCACCCACGAACCCACGGGTACTTAGCCCCTAGAGGGTAGACCTGGTGCGCACTGCTAGTGGAGGTGGTGGTCAGTGTCGTGGCACTGGTGGTCTGCTGTTGCTGTCATCGTCGTGCTGGTGGTTGACAATGCTGGCAGTGGAGGTCGTCATGGTCGTCTGTGTTGTTGCGTTGGTGGTGGTCGTCAGTGTCGTTGGTTGTGGCCATTGTGGCCGTCGTCACCAACAGTGGCCATGGTGGTTGGTGTCATCGCTGGTGGCCATGGTGGCTGTAGCCTGTTGGCACATTGATGGTGGTTGATGCGAGAAGGTGAAGATGGTGGTAAGTGCATGCATATGGAGAGCGCGTGCCATGGTGAATGTGTGTGAGTGGTGTGAGTGTGAGTGTGGCGGGTGAAGGAAGTGAAGGGCTTACCACGTGTGTGCTGTGGTGGTGGTCAATGTGAGAGGGTGGCTGCAGGCAGACGTCATATCATCATCACCATCGTGCCTCAGTGTGCTGCAGGTACATAGATGCCATCGTCAATCCACGGCAACAGTGGCCATACTACATGGGCATTGTTGTTGTCACCGTCGCGCACCTGGGCAGTAGATTGTTGTCTTTGTCGTCATTTGTGCAAGTGGGTGCCATTGTTGTCGTGGTCAGTGTGACCCCATCTTTGGAAATTTATCGACAAGGTTGATTGCCCTTTCTTTGTTTTTGGCATCTGCACTCGCATCCACTGCTATCTGCGCCTTCCTCTGTTGAAGTGGCATGGCAAAAAGTGTTTCCTGGAAAGTCGTTTTAGACTGAATTGCCTGCATGGAAGCATCACAACACTTACAATCCATGCACTTGCTTTCTTCCCAATATCCCTCAGACGAACTCCTGCGATATTTTATGACCTTCTGGAGATTCCTTCGTGTCGCGGGGCGCAATTCACCCTTGTCGTGGGTGCCCAGCTCGACCTCCCGAGAAATGGACTCAAGAGCACTGTAACCAACTGTCGGTGCTGTTCAATACAGCGACTTAAGCTGCCTACACCTTTCAAGACAACAAGACAACTATGCATGCCAGATTGCTTCCCTTTCTGCATCCAAGAATCCACAAAATATTGCGTGCGCATATTGAAATCCAGCCGTCTTTTTCCCTCCCTCAGTCAGAATTTCTTCACGTTCATCTGTAATTGCCTGCGTTATTTTGAATCAATGTTTCATGACGCGACCTTTCTATTTCGATCTCGTGCTCCCTCCTGCGCTGCTCAGAACAAACATGAATATGTGATAATAAAAAGCAAGTAAAACCTCGCACAGCATCATGGTTCTCAATTTGTCGAGAATATTTCTGATGGAGGCCATTAACACCTCCCTCTATAAGAACTTTGACCCCTTTATGTATCCCTTTCTTCTTCGCCTTTCTTCCGGGCACTACAATGCCACCTGGGAAGATGTCTTGGAGAGCAATAAAGATTGTATTGGCAAACCAAGAACACTGTATGCCATCGAGGTTGATATCACTGGCATGTGTCTTGACAGCTCGCAGGAGAGCACAAAGCTGATCCGCAGAAGGTCGTGTGCTGGTAGGTGGGTATGTGAGGGTACGAAGGATGTCATATTTACCCCATTTCTCAATGATACGAAGTTCCCGGAAGGTACCCTTGGCCACAACATCAAGACAGTCCAGTGCTGGGTGGAAGTGTTCACTAGGTCTGGATAGTATCTCTGAGTACACCTTCAGGGAGACAGGATGTGAGACAGCTGACTTGTTTCGACTCCAGCTGAGTCGTAGTAATTCGGTGAGCACCACAAGTGTCGTGCAGTCACCAGCAGGTGAAAGGATCTCGAAGACCAAAAATTCATGTTCTTTGCCAGCTCTGGATTTGCAGTGTAAAACTTTGTTGACAAAACACTGCGAGACCTGCGCTAGATCAAACAGCAAGTACGATTCGTACCACACGTCGACCCCGCAAGCGAAACAGTGAGAGAACAGACCAAAGATGGAGGGCTGTGGTGGTGGTTTAGCGAAATCACGGTAAAGTTTTCTGAAAAACATGGTTCTCAGCCAGATTTCATGGCGAATACCATTCATGCTCGGGAAGAGTTGTAGCATTCTTGCTGCAGCACCATCCAGTCACTGACGTCACTGGCTCGCGCAATATTTATTGCGCGAACGCAGTGACGTCACCACCACAGCCACCCGTGTAGCCAGCACCAAACTGCTACCACTGCCTTGCAATTGAACTGGCAGCGCAACGATGTCATCGGCGGTCACCGGTCACCACCATCACCTTGCTGGGGACGACGACGACGACGACTACAGCCACCGGCCAGCGACACGCCGATGACACGACTCTTCCGAATCTCCACCACGCAGTCAGCGGCACGATGACAGACGGCGATGGCAACCCGTGCTGTCAGCCTGCCCTGCGACCACCACAGCACGCATGGACGCGGAAAGCACAGCACTCAGTACCATTACCACCTTCTCTGCCACCACGCTCACCCTCCTGATGACGACGGATGATGACACGCACGCAGGTACTGCTACTGCGAGGCGACGCCGACAAAGAGTGCAACTGTGAGCACCACCTCTTCACCACCACCCTCTTACGCCGACCACCACAGCACGCACGCCACTAACAAGGTTTCCAGTGCAGTAGCTTCCGTGCGGTACATCTCAAGGGGTGTAAAATGACGTGGACGGTAGGGATTATCCGGGCCCCTGAGGCGCGGCTCACCTTAGGCAGGACTTTTCGGCATCAATAACAGTCAATTAGACACTCACTACAACAGGGACTTCTTTTGTCCTGGAGATATGCTATACGTCCAGTGAGTAGGGCGTTGAACCATTTGGAACTCCGTGAAAGCCTTATGAAGCTGCTTGAGCATGAGTAAGTGTGACTGGAGTTGCGGGGTAAGGCTGTGTATTTAGAAATCAGTTCCGAGTTGTGTAACGTGATAGGGGCCATTGGATGATTTCCCGTATTTCTAGTTGCCATCATCTCTGTACCAGACTTTCATCGCGCTCCCGAGCGACTCAACATTGCTTGAAGCTGAAATGAACATGGCGATAGGCTGCGCCAACGATGTCGCAATGGTGATGATCTACGGTGGTGGTTTCTCGTGAATCATTGTCTACGGTGAGATAGTCCCCCTGTGGGCAAACCCTCATGAAATGGAAGATAATCGTTCCCTCTCGCCTATGCCCGCGAGGCTTCCGAACGATCGCAGGATGGTCTGTCATTGAAGGGTTTAATAGTGAGGATCGGACAGCAATTCCATGCCAACTGGGTTGAAGTACCATTGACGAACTAGGGCGCGTCGACTTTACCGGTGTAAAATAATGGCAGTTTCTTTCCTGGGGTTGCATGAGTGAGGCTATATGGTCGAAGCCTCCGAGTGGCGAAGACCAACAAGCTAGGGTGCAGTAGTAGACCTGGAACTTGGCTATTCGCTGGGCACAGTCGGGACTTTGTTTAGTAAGTTCTGTTCTTTTGTCCTCTGTTGTGCTCGGTGCTCCCATGGCTCAGGTACTACATACTAGTATACTACCATTCCCGCTTGCCAGGTCCTTACCGTCGTTCCGTTTGCTCTTTGAATCGCTTTCCGGCGATGGCTCTGGAGACCCTGTCATACGGTTACTGCTGGCGTGCAGTGGAACACGAGATGGACCATCTGGCGAGGTCGCAACCGAACTGGGATATCGCCTTGGCTCCTCGATCAGCCGTTCGCGGGCGTCGACACGAGCAGGATCGTACCGCATGGGCCCCACCCCCACCATTGACAGCGACTACCTCACCACCAGGTTTTACAGGTGTCTTTGCGTCATTCATGACACTTGGTGTGTTTGTGCAGTCAATTATTGTCTACTTAGTATATTCTGCATTACTTGATGCAATGTATGTCAATTTGCCACAACACCTATTGCAATATTTACTGGTCAAAGCACTACATTGCAATGGACTGGGAAAGGTGTTGCAATATATTGCAAAATGAAACCAGGTACAAAGCAATAGGGTGTCGGGTGATGCAATATTTACGGCAAAACACTTTACCATGCATGGTGCAAGGATGCAGGCAGGCGCGAGAGGTGTTGCAATGAAACCTGTAGAGTCGCTGGGTGGGTGCATTGCAATGGCAAACAGATCGGGCACGAGAAGAATGTTGCAATGGAGTTGCAACGAATGTGTAGAGCAAAGGGATGCAGGTGGATAGATTGCGGTGCGACGGCAGACAGACCGAGCGTGAGAAGCATGTTGCAACGAAACATGTAGAGCGGAGGGATGCAGGTAGTGCAATGGCCGCAGACAGATTGTTGCAAGATGCAAGGCAGATGCAGGAGGACACGAGAGGTATTGCGACCAAACCTGTAAAGCAGACAAGTTGCATTGCAATGGCGGATGGGAAAGGTGCAACAGTATGTTGCAACGTTAACCGGTCAATGGACTACCGTGAACGGCGCATGTTGACACCTAAAGACGGTAGTTACCGTTATTATCGCAACAAAACCTACAGAGTGGTGTACGGCAATATAATAATAACTGATCTATGTATATCCCGGGAGGCACCCGACTCGCAGGATGTCAACGTTTCGACAGGCGTAAACATACCAGATTTGTGAATTTAGCGTCAATCTGCTTGCTCGGAGAGCCGGAGGAGAACGATAATTGCCAAAAACGCGTGCAGTCCACCCACCAACGCGTCGGATTCCTGAAAGGGGCTAGAATCTGAATTTGACATGGTCGAGATGCAACCGGACAAATTGAAACACACTGCCCTTCGATTGAGCGCTCGAAGACATGCGTGCGAGAATTGAACCCGTGATGCTCATCTAAAAGTAATGCGTTCTTGGTATATCACGGGAGGCACCCGACTCGCAGGATATAAATGAATGTCAACGCTTTGACAGGCGTAAACATCAGTACTAGATTTGTGAATCTACTTGCTCGGAGGATCGGAGGTCAACGATAATTGCCAAAAATGCGTGCAGTCCACACACACCAACGCGTCGGATTCCTGAAAGAGGCTTCTGAATTTAACATGGTCATGGAGATGCAACCCGGACAAACCGAAGCATACTGCCCTTCGATTTGAGCGCTCGAGAATTGAACCCGAGGGTGATGTGCAACCATTCTGGCCCATCTAAAGTAATGTGTTTTTGGTATATCCCGGGAGGCACCCGACTCGCAGGATATAAATGAATGTCAATGTTTCGACAGGCGTACATCAGTACTAGATTTGTGAATTTGGCGTCAATCTACTTGCTCGGAGAATCGGAGGACAACGATCATTGCCAAAAACGCGTGCAGTCCACCCACCAACGCGTCGGATTCCTGAAAGAGGCTTTCTGAATTTGACATGGTCACGGAGATGGGTAACCCAGACAAACTGGAACACACTATGCCCTTCAATTGAGCGCTCGAGAATTGAACCCGAGGGTGATGTGCAACCATTTTGGCATCTCAAACAATGCCGTACGGTCACCCCTCTCCCTGATGGCCTGATCAGTGATTTAATGAGTAGTCGTCGTTGAAGCGCCCGTTTAGAGGATAAAAGAACAGTCAGTTCAGAGAGATCTTTCAGAGTCAACACTCTACGCACCTTTTCATCATGTCCTGCGTCCTCGATACCGGCTGCTATACTATAAAAACCCAGGACCAAACACCTGTTGGCCTTAACGGAACTGAAGTTGTGGTCGGCACACCGCAAGTAGTAGGTCTAGATCTCTCACTTTCCAACTGAACTTGTGACCGAGTGTTGCCGTGTCACTAGAATTTCCAATTCAGGAAAGCCGGCCCTGTGGGAGGGGTTTGCACCTACGTGATTACCCCTCAAGACAGACAGGACCATGTTAACTTCAATGGGTCCACCTCGAAAGTTTTCCTCGGCGGCACCACTCAACACTAGACAGTCAGCCACACAAGTGGTGACAGATACACGTGAGTCGTTGACATTTACTGTCGAAGACTGCCATCACTGACGTGCTTTCCTTACTTATCATAGCATTGCGCCGTCTGGATATGGCTATGGTTGGAAGGATCCAGGTGCAGGTGTTAGACCCCGTCAGGTATTACAGAACTGTCCATCATCCAAGCTGGGACGCTCTTGCTCATACCTTGTTCCAGGTGACCTTGGTCGAGGCTCCCTTCGAGCAGTTCATCATCAGGGGATGTACTTGAAATGGAGATTACTTTGTATCTAGGGTGTACGATATGTGTGTCCAAGCTGAAGTGTGTTTGATTTTTGCTACTTGGTTTGAAAATCCAAAACATCCAGTGACACGTGAACGTTTGAACGGTGGGGATCATCCTGAGGCGTGGCTCACCTTAGCCTAGGCAGCACTTTCGGCATCAATAACAGTCAATTAGACACTAGAAAAAGTCCATCGCAGACGGGAAACACACGAGCTACATATACCAATCAACAAACCAAAACCAATATTTTTAAGATACGAATTTAACGAGTTAATTACACAGAATGTGTGTTCAATTCGAATAGTATTTGAGTTTGATTTGAGTCGCGAGACTTCACTGTCATTGCCCGATTTGGAAAGTCACGTCATGAGGGCATACGAATGAGCGGGAGAGGGAGGTGGTGGTTGAATCTATGGTTGATAGAAGATGTGATCATACCGTACTACGGATTAGTAGATTCAGAGCAACCAAATTCCGGATCATAGGGTCTTGTGCTGTGCATTTCTACATTCTACATTTCACGAACGGCTAGAGGTACAACAGGTTCACAGGGACTTTGGTTCATCATGGCTTTTCTAGCGAGAAACCTGTTCAGAAAATCGAACAGAATGACCCCCTTATAGCGTCCTCTTCTTCTAGGGGAACAACTATCAACGCTACGCGGATTTGAAAACATGAGCATCCGACATCTCTGTTCCCCACTCTCGTCTGGCACTCCCGTCACTCGATCATCCATGTCACCAATTACTTTGGAGATCCTCATTAGTCTTGATGATGAGGTCAAGTACATTTGGACGTAAGACTTTCTGGCCTTGATCTACCATCCATACAAGTGACTCCTATATGTTCAGAAGCCCAACAATGCATATGGCTATTACTCTTTGCAAAGTGGTTTGGATTTGCGAATCAAATTTGAGGAGTCCATCAACCCTCTAAACAGATCTTTCAGATTCCGTATTAGAGTTTACAACGCTTGTGATGGAGTCAGATCGTTCAAGCGCAGCAACCTTCCTCGGTACTCCACCGGGCCCTCCACCAGCTTAATTCGACTTCCATGACATCGCCCATAGGGTTCATATTACGTCGTATAGTATGTATATCGACGACTTATCTACCCGACCAGATACAATACTACGTCAAAATAAATGTTCTTGCCCGCCTGCAAGCCCACCAAAATAGCATGTCAAGGCTTTTAGCTTAGTACCCATCCATTCTTCCTCGACCTCTACCATTTCTGCGGGGTCCTCCGTAGCCGGTACCGGCCCCACGTTGTGGAGCAGTAACGCTGATATCTCGTCGAGGTTCGCATTCCTGGGCAAGAAGTACGCAACGTTCTTCGTGATGCGTCGTGTGAGCTGGAACAGGTCGGCGCCATGAATAGGCCCAATATTTGCGAGGCTAAACTCTGGGTGGGTGTCCTGGTTGTTTCCATTCTGCAAGACATCCCCATTCTCACCGCACTCGCCGTTCCCGATGTCATTGAAATGTTGAGAGATGTAGTCTGGGCCTCCCCAAGGAGGGCTCAGGAAAACGACGTCGATCGGACGTTTGTCGGATGGTCTACAGTTCAGGTAGGTATTTGCGAAGGCAATGTAATCGGCCAGGATGAAGTCAATGCGATCGGCTACTCCATATATAAGGGCATTGTGTCTGGCCAATGCCAGTCGCGTTGGTGAATTATCCAGTGCGATAACTTCGAGCCGGGTAATATGTTTATGTGTGAGTGAGCTTAGTGCGATCACATCGAAAAAAGGACATGCAAGATGTGACGAAATGTACTACTTACCGCGATTACATGTCTTGGCAAACGCGATCGCATTCCCGCCAACGCCACAGAATGCATCTAGGACCGTGTCGCACCGGCACCGTTCCGCTATTTGGTCTGCAATCAGCTCAGGTGTGACACTGTACCATCCCTCTTCGTCCAACAGACATCCTTGGTCGTACAAGCTAAAGTACCGCTTTCGCTGTGAGAAATCTACAAACGAAGGCAATTAACTCACGTATTTTCCAGCTATCGCTGAAACTTACATTTCTGAAGATGTTCTGGGACTTCGGAGGATGCTTTGTAGTGCGGGACGAGACTCGATGCGTCAAATGCGTTCTTTTCAGTGCCGTGCACGCTGCCGGAGTCGCTCTTTTTCGCCGGATCGTCAGTGCTGGAAGCTAATATAGAGCAGTTAATAGATCATGGCGAGTCTGTTAGGATGTACCTACCATCCGTGGCTGTCTGAAAAGCCTGCTTTGCAAAGTGCGATAAGGTGGCGTAGTGTTTGCGTTTGCCCATATTGATGGTGAAGCTGCAGACGTACGAGTGTAAAGGGATTATGCTTATGTACTAACCACCATTACTAAACGTGGGAGACCGAGTTTGTGCGCAAAACCCTTGCTCGTGGAGGAAGCTGATCATGGCCAGGGCCTCTGAGACAGTCGCGCCATTTGGTGCAGCGTTCACCAATAATAAAACTTTCTAACTCAACGAGCTCTACAATTCATCTACTACAATGCTACCCAGCAAGCACTTTGAGAAGGTCACGAAAGGAGCCATGCTGTCAGATCGGAGAAGCTTGGCTGTGAGCATCAGCGTATGTAGCACACCGACAATCACAGAAGCAATAGGTTCGCCTCCCAAGTGGTCTATGGATTCCACCATCGAAGTGCGAACAATTCCTGGTGACTGCTGCTGACAGCACATTCACCGATTATGGCATGCAAGTTATGAAAGTATGCGAGGTTACAGAGAGCAGGCAACGGGAAGAGTGAGAAGAGAAGGGGAAAGAAGATGATAGCACGAGGTACTAGAGACCTTGGCAGACTCACTTGTTCAACCTGCATGTATTGTGCCCGTCGTGAAGCTCTGGAACATCGCCGACACGATTTTTACGTCCTTTTGATCTGAAAATCTTCCAAGCCGCTCATTGTTCAAAACTCAGGCCCGGCTGAGGATCAATTACGCCAACTAAACGAAAGACGAGGATTTGGTGGGAAAACATGGGGACGTGGTCCAGGACAATAAGGATATTACGCCAGCTGATTCGCGTTCACTGTACTGTTCACGCATCTATGGCATCGAAGCAAAGAGTATATTTATGTCCTGTGGAGCGTGATTTCTAAGGTCTGTGGATTGATCTATGCTCACTTACGTTATTGAATAAGAATAAGAAGTAGCAGGATACGATCAACAAGGATCTTCCAACGCCCCTGGTCTCTACGTCGAAGAATAAAATATTCTGGATGAGGTCATCACAATGTGTCTTGCTGGGATGATGAATATAGCAATCCATTTTAACAGGGTAACCATTTTCCTGGACCGGGCCCTATTAACGATCGGATAAGTGACAGCGTAGTAGAACAGGAAATGTAAATGTATTTGATACCAACCACCGGCATCAAGATCACAGGACGTACCGTCATATAACCATTTTTGCAAAGTGAAATGTCATTTGTAATATTTCTGAGGAATCCTGCGCAATATTTTCAGGCTAAAGAGGCACCTGAGCGCTGAGTGATCAAAGGTTGGTCAGAAGGAGATAAAGAGTGACCGATTGGCAATGATTTCTGCTAACAATTGCCCGGAAACAGTGAAAAGGCGTACTAAGCCTTATCATAGAGCCAGAGACGCACGGTCATCGGACCATCACAACGGCTTGCAGGTATTCAGAAATACCTGATACGACTGGGTAGCACCCTTGAAGTAGCGAGCTCGCGGCAACGCCAGAAATTGGCCATCGGAAGGAGTGCCGGGCCTGAGGGTCCACTAACTTCATGTCTCAGGACTCAATCGAGTGTCCTGCTTTGTCTCGATTGAAACATTCTCCAGTAAAACACATTACTGCGAAAATGATGTGTCTGTCTGAATATCATGCCTCGTTGACTGAAACGAAGAACGTTAGTAAAACGATGCATTAATGGTGACCACCTGAAAAGATCATGAGAGAGAGAGCCTATGAAAAGGTACTTGTGATTGGCCGTCACCGTGAGAATGACTGGTCGACTGCAATGACTGACGTCATTCAACAGGTCATTGTCGACGACTGCGTCCTCCTCCTTCAATAATTTTAAAGCTTTCAAAACACACTTCTGACGGTGCTATCGTAAAAGTCCCCTAATGATGTTCGAAAGTCGGTGAGATATGCGGGGCAGCTTGAACAGTGGACAATACGACCCAGGTCAGTGAGCACTGAGCAGCGATCCTCCAACATCCATCAATGAGAAGCGACGGGTTCGTAATGAACATGCCCGATGCATGGCCCAGATCGTGATGCGGGTGAGTCCTTCCTTCGCCTGTGTACTTGCAAAGTTTCACTCGAGGTTTGCATCCCGGTAGTCAGCACTCCGAGTTTGGCTCATCATATAAACAAAGTCAGCCTCTCATGGACAAAATAATAATTCACGGTGCGGCTGGTATAAAAGATGCTGACTTCCTTTGGCCCTTGTTCCCTTCCTACCACCATCGATCGCTTCCGCTTCCATACCTAATTCGCTATGTTTGCCCACTGGGTACTCGTTCATAGTCTCCTCCTTGGTTCATACGCCACGCCAGCTGTCTTGAACAATACGTCGGACGTTTCCCCACATTTCCCGCGGAGCGACGTTCTAGGTCCGTCTTCCGAACTCAATGTCGTGAACAAAGTCGTTTCTCCGGATGGCTTTCCAAGATCGTAAGTGGTCAGCGGCTCAATGTGGCCTTGTATTCAAGCCTACGTCTTCAGCGCCGTCCTTGTTGATGGAACTTTCCCTGGCCCGTTGATCCAAGCATATAAGGTACGGTCAGCCTACCATCTCAATGTGTGTAGCTGACCAGGACACAGAACGACGACTTTTCGCTCTCCGTTGTCAACAATCTCGTCGATGCTTCCTTGCCATTGCTGACCAGCATTGTAAGCATCCTATTTACTCGCATCGTACGACAGCTTACAGACTATTATAGCATTGGCACGGCATTTCCCAACGAAGATCAAACTGGGCGGATGGAACGTCTTTCGTCACTCAATGTCCAATCGCTCCGGGTGGTACCTTCGTGCATCGGTTCAGCGCGCTTGATCAGACGGGTACCTACTGGTACCATTCACACTACTCTACCCAATACTGCGACGGCCTGAGGGGACCACTGGTCATCTACGATCCAGACGATCCGCTGGATAGCATGTACGACGTGGATGACAGTCAGTACTTGAAAGATTAACAGAGAATCATACGCTCACCGCAATGAACCACAGAAAACACCATCATTACCCTGTCTGATTGGTTTGTCAGCCGAGTTGATCAGTCTTCGCTGTGCTAAACTTACTCAAGGTATCATAACTCTTCTCTGCTCCTCAACTCAAAGGCCGACGTTATTCCCGACTCAACTCTCATCAACGGGTTGGGTCGATACGCTGGTGGACCACCATCGCCATTGGCAGTTGTATCCGTCGTGCAAGGCCTACGGTACCGGTTCCGCATCATCGGCCTATCATGTGCTTCCTGGTTCAACTTCACAATCGATGGTCACACAATGACCGTCATCGAAGCTGATGGCGTCGAGACTCTGCCGATGGTCGTTCACTCCCTACCTGTCTTCCCCGGTCAGCGATACTCCGTCGTGGTTACCGCAGATCAGCCGATTGGTAACTACTGGATTCGCGCTTCTTCAAATCTCCTTCCCAAAACGTTCGACGGTGGACTGAACTCGGCGATCCTGAGGTATGCGGGAGCACCAGAAGCGGACCCTGCCACATCCCCTGGACCGTACGAACTGGAGTTTAATGAAAGCCTTCTTCGCCCTCTTAACAACATGCTTGTGCCGGGTGGACCCGCGATCGGGGAGGCAGATGTCCACATCAATCTAGTCCCTGGATTCACTGATGGGATATTTAACATAAACGGTGTACCATACCAGGATCCGCCCATTCCAGTTCTTTTGCAGATTCTCAGTGGGGCAAGACATCCTTCTCAGCTCCTGCCCAAGGGGAGCGTCTATGAGCTTCCTCCCAATAAGGTGATCGAGCTGAGCTTTCCAGCTACGGATGGACTGCCGAACGGTGCTAGTGGTGGACCGGTGAGTATGCGTCGAGTTATACCGCGACCAACTGACGACCGTCTCGTAGCATCCGGTGCATCTACATGGTGTACGTGTTTCCACCAATACGTCTGCCTTATAAGTAGCTAATTAATTGCAGCACCATTTCTGGGTGGTGAGATCAGCGGGGAACAGCACCGCCAACTTCGACAACCCAATAAAACGGGACACGGTATCGATGGGTTCACAGGGCGACAATGTGACTGTTCGTTTTGTCACCGACAACCCGGGACCTTGGTTCTGGCATTGGTAAGCATCCGCCTGTATCTAGTGTCCATGTCAGCCCACATGCTGACTATACCTCGCAGCCACATCGATTGGCATCTGCATCAGTGAGTGGTGTTGTATCTGGGCATTGTGATGAGTAACGATGCGGTTGTCCTCGTAGCGGGTTTGCGGTGGTCATGGCGGAGAGCCCCGACGAGACAGTTGCAGAAGAGACTGCGGTTATACCACGTGAGTACCATAATCCCTCCAGTGTCCGAATACCCCATAATTCCTTCGCAGAGGACTGGTTGTCTCTGTGTTCATCGAATATAATCTCAGCGGCCGGACTCAGGATTTCAAACAGACACCTAGCTCAAGATTCGTGATTCATATTTCTATTCTTTTCGATCGCTGGCGACCGGGGTTCATTAATTATTAGTGGGACGTGTTTTGTGTTTGTTTTTATGGAAAAGGACAAGGAAAGGTACCATACTGCGTGATAATATGTATCTGGTTGTTAGAGTTACCTGCATTTCTGAATACCAGGTATTGCGACGCTTCGAGCACCAGATTTGAGCGGCAGTAGCTTCCGAAGGTTCAACATGAACGTCTGGTAGTGTCTAGACCATATGGTTTATGGTTCTTAACATCGTATCACCGGTCACGGATACTTGGACGACCAGTCAAAGGCCGCGGTGATGGTCAGGAAGAAACGCTGTACCCGAGATCTTCTGGCTCCTGATTATCACAAGCCATGGGAAATGTTAAGAATCACCGCGAGGTCATGTTGATCAGTAACATATGACTTCAATACCAATTAGCAACCGCATTCGGGACCATGATGAGCATTCAAACACTGACCTTTGACTCAGTGCCAGGAAGTCCCATCCAAGGGCCTGCTCCGGCAAGATCTGGATAGTGAGGTGACGGGGCTGTAACAAATGTGGCCAGTTACTAGTAAGTGGATCTATCTCAACAGCACAGCTGGCGGGCGCACGCTCTATCGTTCAAACGCCAACCCAGTCACGGTTGATGGCTCTGAGTGCTGGGACCCACTACAATTAGCTGAACGTAGCAGAAGCGGAAGCCCAAGCGCTTTCATACTCCGAAAATAATGAGACACGACGGTGCCATCAGTTATATACACCGATACGATATAATTCACCTCGCCACTGGATGCTACTATCATTAATATTGCCATACGAAGTCGATTGATCACGGCGAATCGTGGGCACCGTCACCGATGAGTCTAGCTACTGTCTCCCAGCGGCGGTGTGCGGGTGTGCGGCGTGTCTGAAGTATTTTCGTGAAAATGTTGGGGGGGTTGGTTCAATGAGGAACGGCGGTGAGTAAAACTTTCAATTGAGTTGATCAGTAGGCTCGAGATAAATGGGGCCGGGACTAACGGACGACTCCAATGGCAGTGCTCCTGGGGCTGGCCCTCTAGTAACCCTCTCGCCGCAAAATTCATCCCGATGCTAAAGTTACTTTGGCTACTGCATGTATCTGCGAGGTCTTATAGGCTCTTGTGCCCGAGACCACGTCCACGGATGCAAACGGACCAGGATATGCTATCTCCAAAACTGTTACCATCACGAACCCTCGTTATTTCAAGGCAGCCGAACTCCTAGCCTATGCACAACGCTGTCCGGCTTTACTAGACAGTACACCGGTCAAAGGACGTTGGGCACTCGTTTCATTCCAGAATTACCAAGCGTAATACCACACTAGTTGACTTGTTGGTATGTTGCTGTGGCGATTGTCACAAAGCATTTCATTGCAGGTGTTTATTTCTGGTCACCATCCGATGTGCTCTTGATATCGGTGCGTTGCAGTTTGCTCAGTTGGAAACCAATACGTATGTCTGTCATGGTGTTACCACAGGCAGTCGATAGTGTAATAGTAAATGGCCTGTGGCCTGCCATCTGGCGGCGGAAATCGTGATTCCGCAAGCAGCACAGGACACCTTGCTGACAATGTAAGTAGATATAAAATGCTTGCATGGCATGAGGTATGACCTTCGCTTTATCGCTTCCATCTGCTCGCGTGCATTCCATCGCACTGCGATGTATACTGCTTCCTTTGCCCTCGTCCTGTTGTCTCTCCTCACAAAGACCTACGCAGGATCCATTGCTTGGCGCATGTCATCGTCGTCCCAGCCATCCCCGGCTTCAAATGTGATGGGCCCAGTTGGGCACCTTAGAATTGTCAATAAAATCATTGCTCCTGATGGATTCAACCGATCGTTGGTCTTTCCTCACCACTCGTATGGTGAGTTTGACAGTTCTGTAGAACCACTCTTGCTGGCGGAACGTTTCCTGGACCACTCATCAAAGCCCAAAAGGTATGGCTTCCGCTAACCCTATACCTATACATGTGATGCACTTCTCACTCTGGGCTCTAGGGAGACCATTTTTCTATCGATGTAGTGAACCAGCTTGATGATCCCTACCAGTTCCTAAGTACTACCGTGGTCTGTGTTCAACCTAAAGTTGACCTATTTAAGTGACTTCTGATATCTTCCCCAAGCATTGGCATGGGCTATTCCAGAATGGAACGAACTATGCTGACGGTGTCGCATTTGTGACACAATGTCCGATCACGCAGAACAGTTCTTTTCGTTATCTTTCGAAGCTCAACAACAAGTCGGTACCTACTGGTATCACTCGCACTATTCGACGCAAACATGCGACGGGCTCAGGGGTCCACTCGTAATATACGATCCTGACGATCCGTTGGCATACTTGTACGACGTCGACGATGGTAAGGACTCTTGCGAGTCAGCTGATCATTAGCTGATTCTCACCTGTACCAGAAACTACGGTCATCACTCTCGCAGACTGGTGCGTTTCCTGGCTGGTGTGCCTTGACATCTATCAATATTTCATAGGTATCACGTTGTAGCACCAGTCCTTAACCATATCATTGGTGTCAATTCCAGTTCTACGCTCATTAACGGCATGGGCCGATACACAGGCGGGCCAAGGACAGAACTTGCCGTGGTCAGCGTGGAATATGGAAAGCGATATCGCTTTCGCTTAGTGGGCATGTCGTGTGACGCCAATTTTTTGCTTTCAGTCGACGAACACAACCTGACTGTAATTGAGGCGGATGGAATGTTGACCGAGCCCTTACTGGTCGATTCTCTTTAAATTCTACCTGGCCAACGTTATTCTGTTGTATCAAACGCCAACCAACCGGTCGCAAACTACTGGATACGAGCATTACCAAGCATCTCGAAGGCTCCCTTTGAGGGTGGCATTAATTCTGCTATTTTGCGGTACCAGGGTGCTCCTACTGCTGATCCGACGACCAACAAATCATCGAGCATCATGCCCATGCTCGAAACCAATCTACACGCCCTCATTAATCCCGGTGCACCTGGTATCCCCGAATACGGGAAGGCGGATATCAACGTGATAATTCTGGGGGCACGTACTACATCAATGGTGTCTTCTACAAGCCTCCAACTGTGCCGGTGCTGCTACAAATATTGAGCGGAGCACAAAACGCCCTGGATCTGATGCCAAGTGGGAGTGTTATCACGTTAGGGCCAAACAAAGGCGTGGAGTTAACATGCCCAGACTACCCCCCGAAGGGGGGTAGTGTATAGTCTGTGTGCGAAGAGAGGTATCCCGGGCGATCAAATCTGTTTGTCATGTCCGTCGGACGCCCCTCTCCTAAGATCGGGGCCGCGTACAGTACACACAGGGACAGGTAAAGGGGCGGGTTTGGGCGTGCGGTTTCGAGCCTGCGAAAGCTCTCGTCAGGGGGCTTAAACCGCTACCCCGACCGCCGCCCTTCCGGGGCTGTTTAGGTGAACTACCATCTACCACATACGAGGGGAGTAGGCCGAAGCGTGTGAGCTGGCAGCGACCCGACGCAAGGATGGTCTGAAAAACCGGGTGAAGGCGGGTGGGGACAAGGCTTCTTTGTCAGCGAAGCCAACAGCACTCGAGGCTGTTCCCACAGGCCAGCCGGGCGAGAACGTCCCTTTCGGGAGCGCGCCAGCACTTTTCTCGTCCCCGTGCAGCACCACACTGGTACTAGCCAGTGTGGATCCTCTCTTCCATACCGCTGAGGGTATCCGACGAGTGGCACAGACTAAACTATCAAGATGGGGCTAAACCGATTGTCGAAACCAGACTAGGGGCCGATGGAGAGGTACGTCTATATGACCAGACCTGAATATGCGCCGTCTGGAAAGGTCCGCAGGAGGACTAGCACTGCCTGTAAGTCGACACACATCTCTGGCATAATAGAACTATTCAAATTTGTGCCAGCCATTCAACAGAGACGACATCCTTGAACTGATCAAGCGCCTCGTGACCTTCCTTTTCAGGTTACAGTCTCTTGAATCTGGTGCGTATGACCGGCCGGGGGAACATGCCACCATTGCTCGTGAGTGATATGTTCATGGTTACCCGTGACAGCATCGGACCATGCGATACTACTCATTATATCATGTCTCCCAGTGGCCCCTACTTCCCGCAAGGGTTGCGGCAAGTCTCATTGCTTATCATAAGCGAGAACGTGCGGCCATGGCCCGGTGGTACTGGAGGCCACAAATTGGGGGAAAACTATTCACCTGGCTTCCTTTCACAGCAGATTGCATCCAGTCAAGGGTACAATCAAGTTCTCTGGTTTTTCGGGAAGGGTGCTCAAGTAACAGAAGCGGGCAGGATGAACTTCATTGTTGTTGTAAAGCGGAAGAATGGTGATGGTAAGGCACTTCGTACTAGGTATATTAGCTACGAGTGTCATTATAACACTATGCAGGCTACAATTTGACCACCGGCCCCCCTGAATGGTCTGTCGTCGTGGCGCTGACTGTGTGATGGAGATCCGGAAGAGGTCGTGTCATGGGCGTGTCGCTGGCCGGTGGCTGTAGACGTCGTCGTCGTCTCCAGCAAGGTGATGGTGGTAGCAATTGGCGTGGTGCCACACGGGTGGCTGTGGTGGTGACGTCACTGGTTCTCGCAATAAATATTGCGAGAACCAGTGACGTCAGTGACTGTTCGGTGCTGCAACAAGGGAATGCTACAACTCTTCCCGAGCATGGATGGTATTCGCCATGAAATCTTGCTGAGAACCATGTTTTTCAGAAAACTTTACCGTGATTTCGCTAAACCACCACCACCACAGCCCTCCATCTTTGGTCTGTTCTCTCATTTCGCTTGCGGGGTCGACGTGTGGTATGGATCGTACTTGCTGTTTGATCTAGCGCAGGTCTCGCAGTGTTTTGTCAACAAAGCTTTACACTGCAAATCCAGAGCTGGAAAAGAACATGAATTTTTGGTCTTCGAGATCCTTTCACCTGCTGGTGACTGCACGACAATTGTGGTGCTCACCGAATTACTACGACTCAGCTATAGTCGAAACAAGTAAGCTGTCTCACACCCTGTCTCCCTGAAGGTGTACTCAGAGATACTATCCAGACCTAGTGAACACTTCCACCCAGCACTGGACTGTCTTGACGTTGTGGCCAAGGGTACCTTCTGGGAACTTCGTGTCATTGAGAAATGGGGTAAATATGACATCCTTCGTACCCTCACATACCCACCTACCAGCACACGACCTTCTGCGGATCAGCTTTGTGCTCTCCTGCGAGCTACCAAGACACATGCTACTGATATCAACCTCGATGGCATACAGTGTTCTTGGTTTGCCAATACAATCTTTCTTGCTCTCCAAGACATCTTCCCAGGTGGCATTGTAGTGCCTGGAAAAAAGGCGAAGAAGAAAGGGATACATAAAGGGGTCAAAGTTCCTATAGAGGGAGGTGTTAATGGCCTCTATCAGAAATATTCTCGACAAATTGAGAACCATGATGCTGTGCGAGGTTTTACTTGCTTTTTATTATCACATATTCATGTTTGTTCTGAGCAGCGCAGGAGGGAACACGAGATCGAAATAGAAAGGTCGCGTCATGAAACATTGATTTAAAATAACGCAGGCAGTTACAGATGAAGGTAAGAAATTTTGACCGAGGGAGCGAAAAAAACGGCTGGATTTCAATATGCGCATGCAACATTTTGTGGATTCTTGGATGCAGAAAGGGAAGTAATCTGGCATGTATAGTTCTCTTGTTGTCTTGAAAGGTGTAGGCAGCTTAAGTTTGTATTGAACAGCATCAACGGTTGGTTACAGTTCCAGTCATACAGCACTGTATAGAATTCAATGTATTGCGACTTACTGTACTAAATTTCTACAAACCAATCTGATACAGCTCAGACTCGCTCGTTGTAAAGGTGAGAGTCTTGTACTATTGTTTTGTTCAACGTCGAGATTTCAAGTGGCATTGTGGAACGTCACCGATAAGTTGGGTGTAGTTTTGTGTCACGTGTGCACACGATGTGACGCGTCAAGTGGACGCGCCTTTTTCTCATACCATGGACAAGGCCACAACAGCGAACTATCTTTACCGCTCAGATATCCCCAGGCTCACCAACATGCCAAATGATAAATTGTCAACAGGTGTAAAGAGCCCCTTTCAATTCAAGTTCAGCACCCAGACACAGAGGGCCCCAGCCATGCCGCAGGAAAAGTTTACCCCAGCTGGCACCAGCTTTCAACGTTTAAATTTGAATTTTGGAGACACCTCCAAGTTGGCCGAGAACACACCGCCTCGTTCGTTGCCGTTCGAGTCCTCCGGTTTGCACAAGCAACGTCTCGCTGGGACCCCTGCATACGTTGACCTAATAGATAGGGGAGAGGAGAATCCAAAGGTCTCACGTGTGGTGCGTGACACGTCGTATCCTTGACTCAATTTGTGATGCATGTATCACAGCCGTTCAACACGGACGTCCGAGGTGAGCATATGCGCGTTGTCTGGCCCCGAGCGTTACCTAAATGCGCAGAAGATGCACCCAAAAACTTCGATAAGCGTTTGCATGAGTACGCGATGTCATTTCCTGACCAAGGAATCATGAAAAGAGAAGAATCGGTTGATGTTCTACACGGAGAGGTTCCCGAATCCGAGGACCTGTTGATGACAGTCACGAGCAAGTACCGGCAGTTACAACGAGAGACAGCGAAGCAGGTAATTTATGTTGGCGTACCCTTGGACTGCGTTAACACATTAGATACAGCGGGACTATATTGCAGAACTAGAGGGGAAGATCGCCTCTACAACCGAACAGCACACGGCCCTTTACGCATCTATTGCGCAGTTGAAAGCAGCCCGGGCCACACAAAGGGAAGAACTCGATAAGATTACCAAGGAGTATGCGGTGGCCGTGGCTATCTCTTTGTTGCAACGCTTCTCATAGCTGCTCGTACAGCTTCGCCGATCTCGGGACAGGATTTCAAGATTTGAAGGCACTGTCGATTTCGTCTGCGTCTTTCTTGTCAGAAGCCAAGGAGACAATGCACAGTCTAGTACAACTGAAAGACAATGCACAATTCGAACTCAAGCGTAAGTTGTAACAATATGTCCTTGTGTAGTGTGCTGACGGGTATAATAGTTCTTGAATCCGCATTTGACGACGATGGAAAACTTATATTGACTCAAGAAACAAGAACCACACTCGACGACCTTCGTTGTGAACTTACAAAGAGTAGGTTGCATACTTCTGATCACGTTTTGAACGGTCCGTTAGAATTTCCTATTTCGCAGCTCAACAGGTTGTTGACCTGCTGCGTGACCGACTTCATGCCATGGCCTCGGAGTTAGCTGAAGCACGGTCGCGGATTTCAGAGCTAGAAGGTCTCGCTGTGGGTGACACGCAAACTGTCGAGCGTGTCACTCTGCATCTTCGACAATCCGGTAGGATCACGTCCATCTCGAGTCTTGTAATGATATTCAGCCTTGAACGTGAAACAGCAGAGCACGTGGCAGTGGTAATGAGTTTTCTGCAGGAGGAGAGAAAGGAGTCGGTCCGGGCTGCGAGTGAGGTATATGAAATGACCCAACAACTAGCCCAGTCGCATGCCCGGTGTGTATTGGGGCCTTGCTCCGGCCGTTACTGACCAGGCCTTAAAGTATGAAAGAAGCTGAAACTCAGATACTATCTATGAGGCAGCAGTATGTTCTTCCATTCCCGGTCATTGTTTTGTGTTCATTTGTCTGGCTCTAGGATGACCGAGTATGAAGGAGCTCAAGAGGACCAGAAGGTGCAACTACGCTCCCTTCGCAACACGAATGACTTCCAAGAACAAACCAATAGAGAACTGGGGGAGAGGTGAATCAGAGGCCATGATTCTATACTGATCTGACCCTTTTTCGTCCGAGCAAGACTCCGGAACACCAATGAGGAGTTGCGCCTTGCTCTGAACCGCTCGCACGAACTCGAGGGTCGATTGAACGCCTTCAAGGAGCATGAAGCGAATCTACTTCAGCAAAACCTGAGCTTGCGATCGGAACGGGATACAGTGAATGAAATGTTGAGCACCGCGCAACATCAGCTCGCCGAGGCGCATACTCGTGAATTATCGCTTTCTCGACAATTGTCCAAGGTCACAGCGGAGCGGGACGGTGCGACTGAGAACCTCAAAGACATGGATATCCTGAAGAGGGACCTGGAATTGTGCCGCGGAAAGTAAGGTTACCGTTTGCATGCATGTCACGCGCATTCTGAATGACACTTCTGAGGCATGTTGAGACCTTGGTTGCTCTCAAGGCCAGGCCAGTGATTATCACATACGCATCTAACTAAAACAAGCGTAGGCTTTGCAGGAGCGGTTTGATGACCAGTCTGTTACATTGACGGTTACCAAGGAAGCGTTGGGCGATGCACAGGTATACTGCTTCTAATGTTAGGTATACGTGCTAATGGCCAGCAGGAGCAACTTCATTCGACAGAAAGGCGAGCTGGAGTACGTTTGAACCCCTTCGTATGTCTTCAGACAGCTAACAAGTGGCGATCTCCTCTAGGAGATGGTTGCTGATATCACCCATCTGCGAGAACAAAAGGGGCTGCTAGAAGCGAAGCTCCAAAATGCACTAAAGGAGGTGGATGCCAAAACGGAAGACCTGATGGCCCTTCTAATGGAGGTGTCTCGTAAGGAAGGTGTCTCTGAAACCTTATTGAGTGAGGAGAAGCAACGCGCGGACGAATCACGAGGACAAAACTTGGAAATGAAATCTAGAATCGAATCCCTGCTCGCAGAACTTGACCAAAAGAACCATCGCGTACAAGATATGGAAAGACGCCTTGCGGAGGCCGGAGCGCCGTGCACTAAACATGAACAGGAAGTGGCCGTGCTGACATCACGTGTTTCCGAGCTTGAGGCGACTAAAAACGAGTTGTTTACTCGGGCGACGACGATTACTAAACGTTACGCAAGGAATGATTTGGTGAATCACCCCCTATACTTCGCATATTACCGGATAACGGCAACGTTTCCTTCGTAGAACGATGACGAGAAGGCGCTAGTTGCGACGGTGATGCATAAGGTTCGTACCCTACATGATCGCGAGATGGTGGAAAAAAACAATGAAATCAAACGGGTGCGTTTCTGTTTTCATAAACTCTCACAGAATAGTACTATCGTTTGCATATCACCCACAGCGTGACAATCTCATCAAAGAACACGAGGCAAGGATCTTACAACTGGAAGACAACCTTGCCTGCCGCATTTATGGGGTCAGCCAATTTGTTTCGGCATTTTCCATTCTTTCTCCGCACACTTGTCATGTTTGTACAGCCGCACACGGCCTCCGCTGTGAAACCCAGTACTGTCGGAACTCCTGTGGACAGCAGTCCATTGACAGTCCCCGACATGGGGGTCGCCATAACAAGCTGCAAGGAGCCAGATTTCAGTTACCCGGCAGATAACCACCCCAATCCAAATCCGATTTCCACGTGTAACATCAGCCCAACCAATCCCGTTGCGAAACAGACTAAACCCGCCCCGTCGATGCCGCCACCGCCGCCGGGCCATACCAGCTTCTCCAAACTCGCCAGAGAAGACGTTGACGGTGCCGAATCTGAGGAAGAGAAGCAAAAGACCAGCACCAAGAGGGTCTTGTTTGCGGATAGCGGGAGCGATCCTTCGACATCTCGCCCAACCCGTCGGGCGGTGAGCGCCCAATTTGTCACTATGACCTGTAGAGCAGCAGATTCTATTCTAGCCTTTTTCTTTCCCAGAAGTATTCTAAACTTGTCGAACCCGAAAGAACGTCTGACAATGTTAGCGTGTGATACTTCTTGGCCTGGGCGTTTAACAGTTACTGATTTACGCTTTTCGCCGGGATTTAGGCTTCCGATGCGACAACGAAAAAGAAGACGAAGCGGCGATGAATCGACATTATCCCTCGGTGTTTCTCACTTCCACTATCGAACAAGCCCAAAATCAATAGTATTACTGTAAAGTACATGGACCGGGTCAAGTGCGCTTCTTTGTGTTTTTGTTGTTGTTGTTGTTGTTTGTATTCCGTGTGACACAGGACATTTGCTTTTGGAATGACATGTGCAATTGTGGTCATGCTCTTGTTTTTGGACGTGTGGGTACTTTGCAAATTCAAAAAAAAAAAAAAAGTTCCGTCCCGCGTGATCACTGACTGCTGTCAAGAGGAAAGCACCAAGAAAGCCAGCTTTGATAAAATACAACGTGGCGTTGTGTAAATACAGAGGACAATGAATCGTGTGACAGGAGCATAGGGGATTAAAACCGATGCAGGGGGGGTGGGTAACAAGGTATGACACCACCAGTAACAACGATGGCGTCGGTGACATGAGTGGGGGATATATACGACTACTACTCTGAGGGAGAGTATAGGGATAAATAAGAAAACACTATGAGTAGAGAGCAAGTCCAAAGCATCAAGCAGCAAAACACGACGGCCACAATATTAAATTATCGATGCCAATCGTCCACATGGTCCAAGGAGGGAAGTGAAAGAAAGAAAAAAAAACAAGGGAAGTATTCTTCCGTCCCACGGCACAATCTCAGTAGGGGAGACGGAGCAAGTCACCTTCAAAGATGATATCTCCACGGTCTTGCAAGAGCGCCACAGCTTTGGCGACTTCGGCAGTGTCAAAGTCTTCATGTTTATCGAGAGGGATCGCCGCGTTCAGGTATGCAAGAAGAGATGAGATCGTCATTTCGTCCTTGGGCTCGTAGGTAGTCGTGAACAGATATGCGATGGAGGAATAGATGAAGTGCGTGCTGAGAAGAGATGAAGGATGGGTAATAGTCGACAATCAAGAGAAAAAACATACCGCCCAGAAGAGTTGTCCAGATCGGCGAGTCCTAACGTCAGACGGCGTGAAAGACGACTCGAAAGGTGGCTGCTGCCCTCGATAGCCGGGTGGGTTGTGTCTATATCATGTCTACTCTTAGGACGAACGGAACGTGGGGTGTTAGTCTTGGTGCGACCGTTGGGAGAGCTCCCGCTCTCCGAGAGGACTGTCCACGTCGGAGCTTTCAATTTACGCTTCTCATCGTTGGGGACTCGGGAACCCTTGATGATGTCGTGTCGCTCCCCGGGGGGATCGTCAGACTCGAGTTCATCTTCAGCAGATACATCGCCATCTGACATGATTTCGTCTTCTGCACCATTCTTTGCCTTCATTTCAGCGACCTGTGCGCTCTTCTGCACGCGTCGCTCACTGATGTTGTTGGTCAATCAGAACTTTACGCTACCATTCTGCGACATGACACGCACTGTCTAGCCAGGCATTTATTTCGGTGCTGGAGCCATGGGTACGCACAGTACGAGCTATCTTGTCTGAGCTGGACCCACTTCTTGCATAGCGTGCAGAAGACTCTATTCGGTTCGACCTCTTCAATAAGCGAATCCGCTCTAAGGGTGGCTGCCCTTTGTTCTGCATTGCGTCTTCGGGACTCGTTCGCGGGAGGGAAATTAGTCGGTGTAAGATCCTTGAAGGACGAGCTGGGAGAGGTAGGGAGGGCGGCAGGACCGGGCTTCGCCGTTGATGACGAAGCTTCGGCGGTAACAACGGAATCGACCGGCGGAAAGGCAGCAGGTTCTTGCTGTCCGGTGCAAGGCGGTACACTAGTGCTATCGGTGTTAACAGGCTCATTGATGCTAGTATCACTAGTGAGACCAAAGCGTTGGATGTTTTTTAGAGTCCGCACTTACCCTAAAGTGGATGATGAGGCTTGAGGCTGGCTGGCGAACAATACTGGGGATCCCCCCGATTTCTGACATGTTGACCGATGTTGTAGCCACTTTTGCACCGCTTGCATGTGATTTTCTGGGCTCACGGCAATCCAACTATCGCATCTGTTACACAGAACACGTTCTGCGTCGAATTTTCTAACATCCGGGTCTTTGGAAAGTAATGTGTTTCGTTCGTCAAGGGCATCACCGCTCTTTGCATTCCTGTGGGTTACGTTATAGGATGGATCATGAGGGAAATGATTGTATACTTGCATTTTCTTTGATAGACAGCTCTTACGGTGAGCATCCCAAGGGATGGAGCAGTACGTGGAATTAGGGCGTAATCGGATCCACTTATCGCATGAGGCGCACAACACGCGATATGCCTCGAATTGCGCGACATAAGGATCTGCGCGGAGATAGTCAATACGTTCCTCCTCGGTGCGCTTTGCGCGACGCCGTTTCGGAGGTGGATTTGCGAGGGCTTCTGCGGTGCTCTCGGGAGTGTATATCACGGGCTCTGGCACGGCCTGGGTGGTATTTGCGCTGCCGAGGACAAGATGACACGGAGAGTATTAGGAAAGCAGCCATGAGGGACGAACCACTGCTGGCGGTGGGCATCCCAGTGCTTGAGGGTGAATCCACGGGTAGATTCGTCACGGAATGAGACGCCCTCTCCGCATACCTCGCAGATAACCCGACCTGTTTCATATTCGCCCTTGGGGGCTAGAGGGGACGCGGAGCCGGTGTTCTGACCAGCATCGGAAGCATCCCCTTCCGAAGGAGCCTTGCGCTTGCGAGGATTCCTGGACAGGTGTGAGTGGGGAATGCGATGGGGTGGGAAATACATACACGGATGGCGAGGACGGTTCGGGTGTGATAGATGGGGACACCCTGTGTGGGTCTGTCAGACGAGCAAGGTAGACAGGAAGAGGACGCACATGACAGAGGAGGAGGGAACGAGGGAAGGGGGGAAAACAGATGCAGACTTTATTTAATAAGCCGAAAAAGCGTACAAAAAATATGTCACAGATTCGGTATTCGGTATTCGAGAACATACATATTTTGAAACTCCGCTGGGGTGTTTCTGGTGTTCATTAATCAGGCACAAGTGTCCTCGACAAGCCGTCCCCGCGTCGGCAGCAAATTCAGATTTCTGTCGGAGCCACAAAACGGGTCTGCGCGGAGGTTGGCAGAGTCTGGGCACCTTCCGCGGGTGCAGGTCGTATCCAAGCATCACGTTTCATGTATAATATGTTTCCAGAAAGAGATATCAAATGGGCTGTTCTGTGCGGATGAAATCACATTTCATTCTTGTTTCTTTTGTCATGATGTGATGCGGAGCTAACTTTGCACTGCTATATAAATGTGTTCTAGTTCCAGCTAGACAGTTTCCGTAGACGGTGTTTTCATAACTTATGACCCTTCTTTTACATATTCGCAGATTGCTCCTCTCGGGTCTAACGCGGTCCTCTTTCTCTCGCTTCACCTCGTCGCCTTGTCCAGAATCTCATCCACATGTCACCTCAGGGTGCCAATGTCTGCCACATCTTATCTCGACAATTTATTTCTTATTTTTCCGAAGTAACCCTTTCCCTCCCACTCCAGATCTCATTTAGATCCTATTAGAATAGAATGTCGTGAACTTGATACGGCAGTGGTACGTCGCCATGCTGTGATTTGTTTTATTATCCCGCGTGTGAAAAGAATAAAACAGTGCACATTGGTTTTCTGTCTCATCCTGGAACGGCCCACGGTCTGTCCGGAATTCTGTCCTCCTTGAGTCGAATGTTCCCTTGATCGCCGCGACCAAGCAGACATATATATGGACCCATATAGTCAAGTCTCTCACACAGCTGGGTCGATGACTGCCACATGTTTTTTCTTTATGAAGCACCCCTTTCCTGCTTGTTCTAAAGTATGTGAATGATTGTTCTTGCCGTCGGCTGACAAGGCTATCTCCATTGGGTTCTCTATGTGCAGATGTCGATCGCGATAAACCTACCTCTTTGACGCCCCTCTCAATCGGAAAGCTGGGGTCCGGTGGCGTTGCATCGTCTTTCGTTGTCTATGATCTGATCATGATGATAAATCGAATTACTCCAACGGGCGTCTTGGTCGCCACTCGAACAGGAAAAATAGAAAGAAAAAAAAAAATCAAAACTAGTACTTCTGAGACGTCGGCTTTCCTACTTGTGCGTCTAGCTCCATCCAGACACCCACCTGATCCATCTCGATGTCGCCTAAGCCGGGAATCTTAATCCTAAATCACTTTTCCCCACTCCGGCAAACAAAGAAGGCTTCTTCCCAGATATGCATCGTCGCAGATTACACTTGATGATTGCGACGTAAATACCCATCACCGTCACCCCTCCAGTCCGCGGACTCCCACTATCACTGCACATGTTGCACAAGTTGCACAGGTATCCATTCGCGGAGTGAGAGGCAACGTGTCTATATCATCGTATGTACTTTCTGCGTTCAAAACTGGTATTCGACCGACTTCTCCGAAAAGATAACTAAACATAAGACCCGTACAGAGTGGCCAAGACTGCCCATTTCCAGCAACTTGCACCGAGACGGCGGCGGGAGTTCATTAAACCCTGCCATATCCTCCTTCCTCAATAAATGCCTTGAGGCGATTCGCGATAACGTCTAAGCCCGTGAGCCATCTCCTAAGTTCTGTATCAAACTTCTCTCTATCGCCACCTTGGGATATCCGGGCAATAAAATCTCTGCGGTATGGAACAGCGCGAACAGCGACCTAGAATTCGGAGAGGGTGCCGAAAATGATCAGCAAAGCATTCATCGAAGCCCCGCGCGGCGCAAAGTAAGAGTGACATACACCAGCCAAGGACCGTACGATAAAAGAGTGATGGTGTCTCAACACCTCGTCGTAGGAGCGTTTAAAACACACGTGTAGCTCTACGGATGGATCATTTTGCATGTTTTGTAAGGCTTTGCACAAGAATGTCAGTCCCCTGGATCGGTTTTGACATATGAGGGTAAGCCACTGCGCACACAATTGTGCTTTTTCACAAAAAGAGTAGTGTTCTATTCACCGGGTCAGACGTATAAGACAACCGGTTCCGTGATGGTGTTGCTCTGTTGACGTTTCGCTTCGTACAAGATTCTCAAGTGTGATAGAACTGGCAGAAGCATTCTGATACCGCGACCGAACACCCTGTTTCAGTCATGGACACGGAGAGGGAAGAATCAGGATATCAAATGATAAATAAGTCATGAAACTGAAAATCCATGTAGGAAAATACCTTACCCCAATGTTGCCTCTTATGTCTGCCTGTACAAATCCGAAGACGCCCGAACCCAGGAGGTCTGCCGTGTGTGAAACAAGTCAGATATATTTGAAGTCTGGGACAAGGTGGGACTCGATGGGACGTAATGAGGGCAAGGGAAGTAAGTGGATGTCGCACCGAACAACTTGACTAGCCCATCCGAGGCTTCCAGAAAAGACTCTGTTTCCACACCGTCCTCAGTGATGGGAACATCTGCGAACGACTAGGTTGGAAACCGTTACTTCCTCGCTGCTAAATCGAAGAAGATGGAAAGCCTACTTTGACGGTCTCGAAATAGGGCTTGTATTCCATGGCAGAGAGAGAGAGGGAATATTGTGGCTCAAGAAGACAAACCTTCTTGTCACCGGGCCCCTGCCCTTTGCCCCGCGCGTTGTTACCGCAAGGACAGCCAACAATGCACTTTCAACGTTGATGATCAGATGTTATCTCATTCCGTCTAATCTCGCTTTGTTCAGTCTATGCACACATACATGTTTGTTTTTTTTTTTCTTCTGCGAGTTGATACAGAGGTAAAGAAAAACGTTGGCCCAGCGTGCGACTTGGCTTTGGACCACGATACACCTGTGGCTGAGCAGCCCAAAGCCGCCCACACATTCTATTCCACGTCCAAAGAATGGAGAGAGAAAAAAAAAGGAGACCCTGCGAGGAGGTAAACGACATCGTTACATACGTGCATGTGCAGGGCTGTTAGGGCAGACACGGTGCGTGCATTTCACCTGCTGTGGCTCCGGTAGACGTTTGTCAGGACTTCCTCTTGCGTGGCGTATCGATAGGTCCATTCTTCAGAGAGGTTGCATTGCTGGTAAAACTTGCCGTTCAGTGCTGGCGTAGCGCGGACCATCGAGTCAGCCAGTCGAAAAAAACGAGGTAGCGGGTAGCGTGCGCGTCAGTGGCGGACATCCTGGTGAGTCGCCCGTATAGAAAACTTACCAGGGAATGGAACATGCATTGGAGAATCTGTCCCATCATCCTCTTCATCCTCCTCTTCCTCATCCTCAAACGAGGAGTCCGTGTCTTGCCCAACATAGAAGAAAGATCCTTGGGCCACCGCGGCGGTTCCGTTACCCCACTCAAGACTCTCTTGGTCTCGCCGCTCTATATGCAATTCGGATTCACCGCCCCCGCGGGAGTCGGTATCATGCCCGCTAAATGACATAATCTCATGCGCCGCCGAGTGTACACTGGGAGTCGAGGCTATAGTGCTCGGCGGCCGTGCGACTGACTGATTGTCCTCGAGCAATTGCTCGTTTTCGTTGCACTTAACGGCCCGCTTCGATCGGCAAAGCGTGCAAGTTAGCCCGTGCAACGGGGTCGACATTTATCTGCCCGCACCTTAAGTCTATCCACGTCTGGACATTTATTCTTGTGCTTGACCCACAGACCGGGGTAATACCGCGACCGCTTGTCTAGGCTAATTTGTTTGCGACAGCCGACGCAAGTGACACTTGTCGCCGTGACATTCTCGGCGTATTCATCTTCATCGAGCTCCTTCTTCCGCTGTTCTTCCGTCTTCCGCTTTCTCTCCCATCCTGCTGATGTTATCGAGGAACTCGTCCTTGTGGGCCCGGCGAATTCGCGCCCGCCGCCACCGCCCTTCTTCGACAGGCTCCGGTTCGTACTGCCCGACTCCCCGGCGGGGGTCGGTATTGGTATTGGCGAAGACGGGGCCAGCGAGGACAAGGGGGGTGGCGCCTCGGATAGTGGTGGCGGTATCTGTCCTAGCGAGACATGTGGTTTTCCGGGGCACGCGTCCCAATGCATGTTCACTAGTTTGTTCACCACGCTCCAGGGAGCGCGACTGTCGTGCTGAATCACGGCATGGCATCGGCCGCAGGGGATGCAACGTAGTCTGGACCGAGAGCGGTGATGGTAGCTGCTGCTGGGCCATTCATGGAATGACCCAATGCCTGTAGTGGTGAGCGACATCGTCATGTGGTATTTTTTTTTTTTCGTTGGTTCGACCGTTGGAACAAGGGTTTGGGGGAGGAGTAGGCGTCAAACAGGCGAGCGAACCGACCGAGTGATGGCTTTTTTCCTACCTCTTTTTCATTCCTCTCCCTCCTTGTTCCTTCTTTTTGTGCTGTCAGTACTTTCCAGTCATTGTTTGTTGTGGAATGTGGCTTGACAAACCGCGGAGTGTGGTGGACAGTTGTTCCGTCCAGCATTGTTCTCTCGGACCACGCGATGACGAGTGGAGGGATGCATCTCACATCGACGGAATCAGAAGGAAGACATGGAAGAATGGTTCGAGGGTATGCTTTCCGTTCCATCCTATCTTGTTCATATCATACCAAGCGCTTTTACTCATATAATATTACAATCTTAGCCACCGTTGACTCTGGATGGTTGGTTCGGAAGAGTTGGCGGACACACTAGTGGTCCAAAAGGTTACTCAGTGGCATTGTTCCAAGCGACGAAGTTCATCTCCATTCCGCGGAAATTACAGGGGAGCCCGTTCTTAGAGGTCGTTCACAGTTCACAATTTAACGTGTGCGTCTCAGCAATAGTTTTCCTGCACAGCAAGGTGACATGATGTTCCCCTCCGTGATAATGGATATTTCTAAATGCTAACGCTACTAGACCCAAAAGCAAATTCACTTCTTCTCTCCCACTCTGGATTCATTGCCCGCGGATTCCCTGCGCTAGTGGCTGGAGTTGCTGCGCGCTCTTCCATGCTTGCGTTCCAGAATGAATGTATGAACTGGAAAGCCAGAGAATTGTTCCTCTTAATCACAGTCGCTCATGTGGGGCCGGCATTGGGTGGCCGAACACTTCTTTCCGGATTTCTAGATTGATCAGGAAACACACAGACATCTCTGCGACGTACGAAAGAGGGCATTGCATAGCTTCTTCTGGGGTGCACAGACTGTGCAACGAGCAGGTGACTTGATGTCATGCGTGGTTGTGCTTTGTGGCTGTTGGTCGACGGCCAGCTTGGCAGGTCGTGACGTCAAGCGACATGCCTGCGGTTCTGCGCAAAGACGACGTAGGGATCAGGCTAACCTGCAGGGATAGAGTTTGGCTCTGTTGCCAGATCTCTGATCTTGAGCTGTCTCTGCCCACCTCTCATACCCATTCCTTGTACAGTTCCTCACACTATACAGGTGCAGAGTCGACGCCATTCAAGTCGTGGGCTCAGTTGACACCATTGGAAACGGCGAACGGAGGTATTTGGCATGAATACGTGTCTCCTATGACGCCAGGTGGATACGAATAGAACCGTCCAGAACGGATATGATGTGGGCGTTTTTAGGACGTCCCAGATTTGAAACAAATGTTCTCGGCGGTATTCACGTAGGTTAGACCTCTCCCTCAATGATGTTCCGCCGATAGTTAACCTCCCTATTTCAGTGCAAGGTGCACATACTAATATGTAGGGATGTTTTTGGCAGCGGCAGCAGTTGACAGAAGATCCCGGGGGTTTCCATGATCCACTGACATCAACCCTGCACCACTTGATAAGCACGTATTCAATCTCTCAGAAAAAGTGAGTCAGAGACGTGACATCTTGATCAAGTGGGGTCACTTGTGACCAGTGGCTTTGTCAGGCTTCCTCAGCCAATTTCAGCCAGTCTCATTGTTCATTATTCGGCGGGAGGGGTGGCGGTGGAGGTGGAGGTGGGTTTTAGATTACTACATTTCGAATCCTCGTGTCTCCGGCACCGTGTCTCATGCCAATGCCGCTGACTGTGAAAGTATTTTCTTGCTCGCAGTATGTACCATTGAGCTGTAGTGGAGGTCCTGTCGAGACTTGTGCCTCATATGTAAGATAGGCTGTGCCAGTGTGCCTTACATGTAATACGGTGAGACAGGGCTTGTTTTACCATCATAGTTAAGTTTTTCGTGGGGAACCAATCATTGGTCTCTCCTCTGTAACGTTGAACTTCCGACGTTTTGGCGACAAGAAGTTCCCATCTTCGCCTTGCAGTTTCTCTCATGCCCCCCGTCCCAACAAAGCCAAAGTTGAAGCAGAAGGTGGGGCGCAGAGACGCCGAGGAGTTTGGCTTCGATGGCGGACATGCACGCGAGATTGAGCAGAAGAGGAATAGCGGCCAGATTTCATGTGCTGAGTGCAGGAGGTGCGATCATCGGGTGTTTGTTGTCAGGCGCCGGGCTTTACTCTGACCTTCTGTGTCTTATCCTTGTCGTTATGAAGACTCAAGATCAAGTGTGACAAGCAGATTCCTTGTCAGTCTTGTCAGGTATGTGCTTTCAGTGTGCCTCGTGCGTGACAACGACTAAACCATTTCTTGTAGCGAAGGGGCTGCGCAGCATTGTGTCCAAATGGTGTGTGGTTCGTTGCAAGTGATGATCTTTCTCACCCCATGGCTCCATGCATATTCCATCCACAGGAAGCTTGGCTACTGGTCAAGGCACAAGGTTTGGGCTCATATCCGGTCATACGTCCGAGTTGTCTATTAAAACCCCCATTGTCAGATTCGTCCTCGCAGCAACGGAGCATCTCCATCGTCGAATAGCTAAAATGGGCGAACGCATTCGGCAATTAGAAGATGCTCTTGGTGAGCTCCACGGTCAGCATTCGACAGAACAACATCCACTTCTCCGTCCCGACCTCGTGGGCGCCAATCGTCGAGACGAAGAAGGCGGTCCACTATTGACCGATGATGCCGTCCTCATGAGTAATCCTCCAGAACTTCTCGAAGCTTTTGGGACATTGTCCGTTGCGGAAGAGGGCGAGACGCCTCGCTTCTTTGGTCCAACTGCTGGTTCGCATGTGAGCGTCACTTTTGTCCGTTGATTACGTGTTGACAAACAAAGTTCACACTGTCAGTGTTTACTGATGGTTTGACAAACTTTGTTCCCATATGTCGTGTGTTTGCTTACATGCAGAGCAGACCGATGACGTTTCCGCCCAGGACGAAGGCTCAGTAACCGATTCAGCAAGAGATTCGAAAAGTCCGGAGTTGCCGCATGATCTGGGGCTGTTTTCGCAGGCATTCCCTTTCAATCCAGAAACCCCAGGTCTGACAGTGCGAAAGATCATACAGACGTATTTGCCACCATGGGAAAAAGCACAGTATCTGGTAAAAACATACCTTGAACAAGCTGGCTGGCTGTTCCAGAGCGTAACTCCGGAGCAGTTAAAGGATGAAGTTTTGCCAGAGTACTATCACGAACCTATTCCAACAGATGATAAACCCCATCAACTTGCCCTCCTTTTTCTCGTCTTCGCGATTGGTGCTTTGGTTGACCTCAACCAGGCTCCTGGGAATGCCGAGGCAGAACGTTTCCATCACGTCGCCCGTGCTGCAATTTGTCTGCGGTCTGTAATAGAGAAGCCATCGTTTGAGACCATCCAAGCACTGCACCTGCTTAGTATTTACAATGCGTTGAGCGGAAATGAATTGGCTGGGCAAGAAACGAGCATGGAGACGACGTGGTCGTTGGTTAGTCTTGCTGCGCATCTCTCGCACACGGTACGTCTATTTATCATGACCGGGTCTGCCTTTATGGTATTCACCATTCATTGCACCAGCTTGGACTTCGTAAGCATCTTTGGACGCAACGGCAATCAACCGAGTTGACCAAGTTTCTGTCAGATCGAGATAGTGCGAGGTGGGACTTACCCCCCAAGGAAGTTGAAAGACGCCGGGTGCTCTTTTGGGATCTCTTTGTAGCCGACTCTTGGAATGTATGTCTTTCTATCCCAGATTTCTCCAATGTATTAAACATGACTTCTTGGCAGAGCCTCGACGCAGGAAGACCTCCAATTTTCAATCAGGCATATATCAATTGCAAGTTTCCACAAAATCCGACTGAAAATGACAAGGACGAAACCGACAAGCAACGTTTATGTGAGTCATTCTTGGTTGTTAGTTCCGCTTGCAAGTTGACTTGTCGATCTTCCGTGCAGTTGAATCATGGACTGCACGATTCGCGAGGGAATGTGTCGCCGAAGTCTCGGCGCGCACTCTGACCACAGATTCGCCCAGTTATTCCACTATCATGGAGTTGGATCGTAAAGTGCGCGAGTTTCCTATCCCAGAACTTGCCGAAGATTTCGTTGCTGCTGCCTCTGGTACATTGCTGTCCAATCCGCAAGACAGAGACATAGGCGTCGCTGGATCGTTGGGCCGTTTCGTCATGTCTAATGCGCGGGAAGTCAGTGAGTCGATCCGATTCCGTCAGTGTGGTCCACACCGCTGATGAGGCTGCCTATGTAGTCCTGCTGTACATCCATCGGAGTTACTTTTCCCAGGCCATCATCGAGAATCCTGGCAATCCCCTGAACAGCTCATATACCCCCTCGTTCCTCGCGGCTTATCGAGCATCGACAACGATCCTGCACACGTTCAAGGCGCAGTTCGACGCCCATGGGACTCTTATAGCCAGGTTTTGGCCTATATGGACGTATGTGTTCTCTTCTGCGGTGAGTACGTGTTCCATGCATCTTGAGTCAATGATCAATGGGTCTTAGATGGTGTTTGGCACGATTGTGATGCGTGGTCCACGATCCCCTATGGCGACCACCGCGATGAGGGAACTTCGCGATGCCTGCACTTTGTTTTCCAAAGGGGCGAAATATAGCCGAAGGGCACAGAAGGCGCTCGTAAGTTACCCTGCTGGTGTGTCGCGTGTGTCGCGGGATGACCAACTCCCTTGCAGCCAATCGCGAACAGACTGAGCGAGAAAGCGCATAACGCGCTTATCCTCGCCCAGAGCGAGATTATGCCACACGAACTTGGCCAGCAACGGATTATCAAGGAGAAAGATGAGGATACGGATGCGCTCGCCATTTTCGAGGGGCGGACCAAATTTGTATCTATGAAACGACAGACGGACTCGTCGCCAGAAGGATCGACCAAACAGACTAGCCCTGTTCCTGAGCCACAGCAACAGCAACAGCCAGCGGACCAGACGATGTCGCATTCGTATAGTTCCGATTCGTCGGGCGCTGCATGGACCCGTAGTGAGCAGACACAGGTTATGCCATCATGGGATTCATCCTATTCGTATGCGACGTCCCAGTCTGCGCCTGTGGTGCCTCTCCCGTTGATGCAGCACTCCGTCGAGCAAATACGACCACAGGGACGCTCATGGCTAGCCGATACATCCGATCCGTACCAGTCGACTAATTTTCCAGGTCTGAGCACTCACCTCCATCCCCAGGTGTACCACCCGCACATGCAACACTTCGACCAGCCACCGAGCGTCCCGCCACTGGTATCGTCTACTGTTCCTGCTTCTTACTACGAGCCTGGCAGCATTCATGCGCACCATCATCAGAACTCGCTCCCGTCTTTGCACCAATACCACGATCCTGCGCAGCAACTTCCGCCTATCGCACTTGCTCCGCCTGAACTTGCCCAACTTGGTCTCGTCGCGCAGGAGTCGAGGCTCGACCAGCGGTGGACGTCGTTCATGCGGCAGTCTGGGTGTTTTGAAGATTTCGGGTACAAGCCTTAATCGCATCCACCGTTTCTTGCTTATGGATCCTGAGCGATGAAGATTGTTATTTCTTAATGGCTCAATCCTTTTTGTCATCCATGTACGCTGTTAGTTTCCTTTTGTATTCAAACTTACTTGTCGTTGTGTTTATGTTATTAATTCCTTCCGCCGACTAGATCCCCACCTTTGCTCTCTTCTTGGCACTGTATCTATCTGACGTTCCCATTAATGTACTCAATAGGATGTGTTATCTAAAGCTGTATCATTCTGGGCAGCTAGCCCCTATTTTTATATGTGAAATGGTGTCTTACTTTTGAGGCCTTGAGCCTGTGGTAAATGCAGCAAAACGTGACGATCGGGAAAAATAAGGTTAGCTTTCATCAAGGAAAGACTCTGATCACATTCGAGGCTCCCGCTTGTAAAATTCGGTAATGGAACAGTATAATGAAGTCCAGAGTGGTTAGCTTGTGAGTACTTGAGTTCCCATGGTACCATCGATCGATCATTGGATGCATCGTGGCACCCAGAAGATGGTCGATAGATAGAATATAGATATATTTTGTGTAGTATGGTGAATCTTAGACCCAATAGGCTATGAATCACATCACATGTTTCAGCCAGGCGTGTGACTGGTCCACATTTCGAAACGACTGTTCTTGGGCGCTTGAGCTTAACATTCATCCACATGGAGTCGGTCAGGGATATCAGCCAAGTCGTAATTCTACTAAAGTACGTCGATCGCTTGCAGGCTTAAACCAGGTTGATTTTACAGCCAGCTCTCGTGCCATACCATAACTTACTCCATTGCTCCACAGTTCCATTACTTCGATCGGGTACCACCCCTGTCAGGGTAGTATACAAAGTCAGGGTCCATTAACTCGCCTTCAGCCTCCTCAGAGCTCTGAGCCTTCCGAGGTTCACATCGCTCCCTGTCCACCAGGAATTCACGTTTGTCGACTCAGTCGCACGTGAAATAGGTTCATCGGGTCCGTCATTGAGTTACAGGCTAGTCACATTGACTGCACAATTTGGAGGTACGGGCTACCTCACTCCCATGCTAGTATACCCATGAACAGAGAGGGACACGGTTAAACAACAGCTGTTAATGAGATTGGGTTCTATCTGCAACCACAGAGGTCAACTTCCTGGTGGAACTCACAGCCTGTTCTCATTCTGTGGCCAGAATGCAATATCCAACCAAGTAATTTGGGCTGTGCGACGTTTCTTCGGCGATTCCTTTCTGGATGATGATCAGGGTGGTACTTGGCTGCGGGCACAGTACGTGCCTCCTTCAATCGCAATCGCTGCGGTTGTCAGCTGGTCGGACTGCAATTGTCAGACATACCAAACACTTGGAGTGGTTTCTCTGCTTTGGACTCTCGATCGAGTTGGAGCTACGCCTACCTATGTACCCTTTCGTGATGATGAGCGTGCTCCGAGGTTTGTGGCACCTGTGCTTCCACACTTGACAGTTCATTTGATATGTGGAGAAGACCTCTACAAATTCCCTTCGCGGTTGACCACTCCACAGGGCGGATCAGCCCTTTACTGCCAGAATTGAGGCCCTTCATATATCTGAGTTGGACAGATCGCTGCAGTCGTCTGGAAGTCGCACCAGGGTATTACATTTAATCTGCATGACCTGGAATGAACTACGTCAGACTCAACACCAAAGTCAAAGCATCTTCTCGTCCTGCTCACAACTCAGTATATGATGCCTTGATCAGTTTGATCAGTTTAAAAAAAATCTTCGTACCACCCACAGATGCCGTTCCATGGACATCGGAAACTGTTCCGTTGTCAACGGTCTTTATATGTTTGCTAACTCCCAGCATCATCCGTCCTCGAGGGGCACTCTTTGACTCCGGTCAAAAAGAAATGCCTCGGCACCAAACATGAGCAAGTACAACTCTACTGCACCATTCCTACTAGAACACATTGAAAGTGGCTTTGAGAGGGTATGCCTGCAATCAGTACTCGTTATTTCGGAATTAAACCTACTATCGGGCTACCTTGCACTCGCGCACTAGTAGTGGCAACAACTGGTGATATCTCCCCCAATGAAGATAAGAGAGGGGAGGGGGCACCAGTCGACCAAGGTGATAACGGTGGATTCTACGAAATGTTCGTAGGCAACTCAAGGGAGGGGATAGGCATAGGGCTTACCTGATCAATATCATATTTTCATATAGATGTCCGGATGGGTCGTCTGGATTAGATGTGATAAATGCGCCCCGGCGCCCGTCACAATACATCATAGTGAAGTGATATAGGAACTAGTGCCCAGGACTGATTGGACACAGTCACGAAAAATGTTCCGTACGCCTAGTTGAAGTGGTGTTAGAATATGCCGTGCCTGCGCCGAGGACAATCATTACAAGCCGACAGGACAGTTCTATAAAAGGCCACATACGACTGCCGTTCCAAGGTGCATGCTATTATTTGTTAAGTAGCGAAACAGGGATGTAACCAAACCCAACTGTAGTGTGATGCAAGGCGCTGAATAATTCTGGCCCTAGTCAGTACAAGCTACTGATTAGCATTTCATGACACTCGGGAGAGCTAGGAACACGTCACAGTATTATAGTGATCACACCGATAGCGCTTTTCTGGACTAAGTAGGTATGGTGCGAAAAATAACTGGAGATGCAAGGCAGCATACCTTTTGCGACACCCATGAGCCTTGAACCCGAAAGACATGATTAACTTCCAAATACCCGCTGAGAGATGCAGTTTCCTAAGCGGAGAATAGCACACAGGCCACACCATGTGTCATGTTCCCTGGCCTGAACGACTATGAGAACATAAATTCTGAAGATTTCGATGGTTAACCCGCTGTGCGCTGTGAATTGATTTTATTATCCCTCATAAGGTGCACAAGAACGCCCCCCTCTATGCTCGCCTCCCATAGTTCAACTTTGGCACACTCGAGTTCTGCAACCAACTGCCGCTGTCGTTCTCGTGCATTTTTGAGAATTTCGTCTCGAGGCGGTAACGGTCCGGCATTGGCACTCCCATTCCCCGTGTTCGATCGTGAGCTGGCGACAGACCTCTTTTGGTATTTCTTTTTATTTACTGTGTTCCTCTGGGAACATTGTGGACTGGCTTCGCCAACCGTGTCGAAGTCGTTGGCTTGTGGTGCACCAACTACCACATTCGAGGCGACAGGAGTCGAATAGGATGGAATGTGAGAACCAGGAAGCGCAATAGTGCTGACATTTCTTTCAAATGAATCTATTTGAAGCTCGTGAGTGAGAGTTTACCCAAATTATGGCACGTAGGTCCGGAGAACTTACCTTGGACTGGAGAAGGTGGAGGCGAACCAAAAAGTGAATCATTGTCCTCTTCATCAGCAGTCGATGACATTTGGGACACCAAGCCAACCTGCAGCTGCGTGAGTTGGATTACAACTTTACATTCAAAAGACTTGCTCCGCTCAACTTAGGATTTTTGTTTACACGTGGAGTAGTAGTACAAATAGCACTTATCCAAATATAGTCTGTCAACGGACAAATGGATGGTCCAGCTTTCTCTTGGAACTGGAGTCCCGTCATGCCCTACACAAAAATCCTTGCATTCTATAAGCGCCATCGTCCATAAAAGGTTTCCGATTATCTGGGACGTCCTAAGTCGCTTCCCTATCGCCCAGATATCCAGAACGTGACTACGGCTTCTCCTACCCATTGGCAACAGACATGACATTACATTCAATGAAACTGGAGTCTCAGCCTTTACTTCAGCAATGGACGCCTGGCGCCAGTGGAGCGTATGGCCATATAACTCACGCTAGTGACGGAGACGACTCCGAAGCAAGTGTATCAGCAGTCTCAAGGAATGATATATCGATCCACGCTCAACTGTCAGTCGTCACGATTTATCTCTTACTGGTCTTCACTTAGCTAATGCTATCAGAGTTACGAATGGTGCAGGACGGCAACTGGGTACGTTTTTCCTTTGATCCTATCACCCATTCGGTGCTAACATTCTATTTCAGGCACGTGGAGCGCTGTTTCGCTCATCTTTAATGCAATAATTGGTTCAAGGTCAGTCATCTTGCATTCAAACGGTCACAAATCCTACACGACGGTGGCCGGTACAGTATTTTTTCGGCACCAAGTGTCATTCTCAGATCAAGCGGGAGTGTGGGGATTACCTTTGTGGTATGGATCATTGGTGCACTGGTCTCAGCCGCAGGCACTGCCGTGTTCATCGAGCTCGGGACGGTGATAGACCTCGCTACAGCTATCGACTCTAATCTGAAGCCAGTGTAGGGCCTGCCAACCAATGGCGGGGACAAGACGTACTTGGAATATATATATCGCCGCCCAGCATTCATGATGTCCTGCGTATATGCATCACATGGAATCCTGTTGGTGAGAAATGCATGGTGCATCTCCCATACGGTCCTTCATCCACCCACAGAGACATATAGCATTTGCTGGTGTTGCTTTTGGAGAATGTATGCTTATCATCAATTCCGGGTCCAAAATGTTTAATATGTTCTCTATAGATATGGTTCATGCAGCCGGGTTCGATCCAACCGACTCGAATGTCCGCATTGTCGCATGCTTGTGTATTACCTTGTGCCTTGCTGTTCATGGCGTCTTCCCCGGACTTGGTGTCAAGCTCCAGGATACACTTGGTTTATTCAAGTTTGGCATTCTTTTACTGATTGCGGTCTCGGGACTTTTTAGCTTAGTTGGTATGCCCGGGTTCTCTGTAGGACAACTATACGAACAACCTTGTAACTTCACACGGACCTCGTTTTGGGAAGGATCAAATATAAGTGCGAATGCACTCATAAATGGCATACATTTTGGGACCTGGTGAGCTTGTAAACGCTGGTTGGTATGTATGTGATAAAAGCTGATGGTTGCGCCACAGGTCCTATGTTGGGTACTCGAATGCCAACTTCGCACTCGCTGAGTTCCGAGATCCCATTCGCACGATCAAACGTGCGGCCCCATTCGCCGTCTTCTTGGTCACATTTGTGTATATCTTTGTCAACATTGCATTCTATGCAGTAGTGTCGAAGTCCGACATATTAAACAGTAGAACTATTACTGCGTGAGTTGAAAACGTGCAGTAGATGGTCCCCTGGATTATATGAATCTCACAGGGCTTTATTCTTCCGTAATCTTTATGGTCCAGCAACTGAGCAAGTGGGTGGGTTTTATGTTCAAGTATTACTGTCCTCATGGATATGTGCACAGATCCTCAGTGCATTAATTGCTCTCTCGATCTTGGGGAACATGCTTGCACTTTCATTTGCTCGTGGACTAAGTGTGTCACTCACAACTAGTTGACTATGTTTCTCACCTTACTTGTAGTGATCCAGGAGATTGGGCGTGAGGGTATTCTACCATATTCATCCTTTGTGGCCAACAATCAGCCATTTCATACACCCATCTCTGGTTTCTTGATACTATGTCTGGTTTCTGTCCTCACTGTGCTATTGACACCTGTAGGAGATGCATATAGTTTCATGGTGAATTGTATGCCTAGGCTCTTTCAATATTGCTTATTGTGTTTTTAATAATATCTTCAACAGCTATGGCTTACAGTGTAGCTATGGTCAACTTGTTCATCTCTGGTGGCCTCCTGCTCTTGTACAGTCAACCCTATCAAACCTACAATTGGAATCCACCATTCCGAGCACCAATGTCCATTGTTGTGTTCTTCTTCATCTCCAATGCATTCCTTCTCGTTGTTCCAATGATTCCTCCATCCCCTGGGCATGAGATATATCAGCACTTACCCTACTATGTGAGTAAAATTGGCTAAATTGATGCACCTTGAATTCATAGCTTTCAGTCTCACATTGTCATGGCACTTTTTGTTGGGCTTCTTGGTTTCAGTTACTGGTTTATTTGTTTCCAGTGGATCCCTGGAAGCAATGGATACTGGCTACGACAGGATGTGGTTACTGAGAATGGTTATTCACACAAGATCTTTAGACGAGTGCCGAAACACAGGTGAAGAACTAGGAGCGATATCACTTTACACACATGTATGATCTGGTCACCCCAAATGCTATGGTGAAGTCGGAGCAGTCTGGCTTCGATATACAGCCGAATATCCCTTTCAGTGGATCGACATCATCCAGAGAGATAGCCCTGACTAACTTGAACACCACATATGGGGTGCATCGTGGATGTCATGTCACAAAGGGTAAGAAATAGGCGAGACGATGTTGTTTCATCAATGCCAAGACGTGGAGGATATTCTCCTCCCGGCTGGTGTCATCTTCACTTTCCCATCGATGTCAACTACATGGTTTCTTAGCGTTAGCAATGGGCTTCGACAATTCCTCCAGGAGGAGTTTTGGACCACCGTCATTTGGTGTTGATCATGCTCTCGAGGGTAGGATTCCCAGCAATGACCTGACACCAGACAGCCAGATTCCAGAATCATCAGAAGGAAGACGGTCGTTTCTTACTGTGCTTGCTTCAAGAACCAATATCCTATGGCTCTGGCTGCTAAAGCACTGATCCCGACGCCATCTAACCTACATTCTACATGTGAAAAGCCGCCATGAAGCCTGTAGTCTGCCTGAGACAAACCGAAGTCTTGAACATAGTCCCTGAGGAAGTCCTCATCGCGTCATTTGTCTGGGGTGGATCCCCACCATGAACTTTCCCGGAGTTCACCAAGTTGAAGCATGCACGTCACTCGAACACCAGCAACTCTGCTCCCGTTGCCGTGAAAACCGAGCACGAGTAAGAACCATTGGCACCAAGAAGTAGGAAATGCAGACTTTCACACTTCTATTGCGCGCAGACGTCATTCATCCTCAAACACGTACGCCTGTCAAGCGGCTTCAAGACTCTGACCTTGCCTTCCTCTGTGCGAAACCTGTCTCTGCATCCGTCCAAGACTTATTCTCTTGTTTGATTGCTCGCCTCGCGATGGTCTATTCAGTGCGTTGCCACAGACACATGCTGGGCCGGGCCTTGCACTGACATCCATTTAGCACGACGCTCGACTGACTGGCCACTAATCGGACAACGCAAGTTTGGGTGAAAGATCGGTTCAAATTGGCGCAGGAGGGTATCCATCTAGGCACGGACAAGGTGAGACAGGGTGAGACAGACAGTCGCAGGTTGATGCGGCTAAAAGAAGTCAAGTCATTAGGCAATACCGTTCGCACCCGCAGTCAATCCGCATTACTGCCGCCCTACTTTCGAAGACATTAATCACCTATAGGTAGTATTACAGTGAGATCATCTCAAGCATTTATTAACATTTCACATATAGGTGTACGAGAGAGAATGGTCCTTCAATATCCCAAAGACTCTACTGTGCACAGAGTCATCCCTTCATCAGTACCCAAACTCCCGGGTATAGCATCGTCAGTTTGGCTTCTGAAGAGGGGTGAGTTCCTGTGCCACGCAGCTACACTCTTCCACGCCGATCTGACCTTCGTGTACGGAGCCACTGTGATAACTTCCAGACATGGAAGTAATCCGGAGAGAATCCTTGCCAGCCTCTTTCGTGACGTAACAGCCGAATTGCACACACTGAGGTGACGGACGCTGTGATTGCGTACGACGTGTCCTTTCTTGCGCCTTGATAGGTATTTGAACTGACTCCGTTCTCTGGCATCGAACTTCATGCAAATATGCTCAAGCTTCGAGCAGCCCTCTACAAGATCCACGAGAGCTCGAAGGGTAAATGCTGTTCGTGGCGCTAAGAATGGTTTACCTTGTGATTTGTCGAGCACGTAGAACCGTTCAAGGTGTGGCAACCCCTTGGTCAACGAGACGAGATCATCATTGTTCCATGGCTCTTGCACAACATGAGCATGCAAGGTGATGCTCAAAACCTGAAGGTTCCGATACGGGTAAAGCTTGTGGACATCGGTGGGGAGATGAATGTGTTGTCGCAGACAGAGGGATTGGAGTTGGCGGCAATGATAGGGAATGAGGTCAAGTACCTGAATTTCTGATGAATCGTCAGGGCTGATGATTTCGGCAGAGAAAGTGGTGAGTTTGTCAAAATTGCTGCAGCGCAACAATTCTGCGATGGAAAGGTGTGTTCCCCCACTTATATCCAGGACTTTGAGCTGCGAAAAGAATGCACCATTTTTATGCTGTGGGATGTCTGGCGGAGTTCTCGGGAGTTCAACCGAGAGTTCCTGGAGTGCAGGTAGTTGCCCGAGGTGCCAGAGGACATCCCAGGACCACAAATCACCACAAAATGATTCCAATGAAGTGAGTTGGGGTACCGTCTCGCGAAGTGTGAGCTCTTGCGGATTTCCAGCTTCCAAATCCCATGGACTTCCACTAACTTTTAACTTGCGGATGCTCTTTATGGCTGGCAAGTCAGGGACGATGAATGGAACAAGATAATAGTGCAGGGCAAGCATGGTGGGGCCTAGTTGTATCAAGTCTCTGAACCAACGCATCATCTTATTCTTTTTATCATTGGTGAGCCGTTCGAAGAAGTAAGTCGCTGCATTGTCAAATAATGTCAGTGAACATAGGTTTGGGAAAAGATGTGTCGGGTGCTGATCCAAGAGATGAGTAATGTGCTCAAAATCACTGGGACCCAAGGGTGCGTAAGCCTTATCCATGACAAGATGCAAGTTGCGCACACGAGTCGAAAATCGTCTGAAAGTCGTCCAGTCGGCATCAGTGGGTGGACGGACGAACGTCACTTTCTGGCGGTCGCAAACAGGGGACGTGAGGAGTGCTCACAAAGTTAAGTTGGCAATCGGACTTACCGTGTACCATCCGCTCTCTGAACGCTTCACACAAGGTAACTGGATGAGTATCGGAAGCAGGTCCGTAAGGGTCTCCCAAATCAGATCCGTAGCAGGCCCACTGAGCGTGCGGCACGTCCTCGAAAGCGCATATAGGGTAGCGTGGTTGTTGATGTAGGCGAATATATGACGGAGGACTTCGTCGATTTCCAGGCAGCGATGCATGGTGAGGGTGTACAGGAATATGGATAGGGGAAATCCACGCACGGTATAAGTGTTCGGGCATAGGAGGTAATGTTAGGGTGAATTGAGTCACTAATACTGGTTACCGAGTCCTTCTCGGGAAAGAAGTTAGTGGTCAGTAGTAGTAGCACGTGGAAAGGGGGGGGGAGGCGCACCGCAGGACAAGGGGCACTGACATGTAGTCTGGTATCCAGACTAACTGACATGACGTAATAATTACCGGTTCAAACTTTAAAGTTGCCGACCAGGTGCCATAATAATCACGCTGGCTTAAGGCCTGAGTCTGGATTATCAGCATATATACTGTCTGTGACTTTACTGAGTACTAACTACTCAGTATTTCGTCCTTTTAGCGTAACGGTTAAGTGGACAGACAGAGACTTCTGACCCTTGATCCAGTGACGTGTTATCGGTGACACGCTAAACGTCCCTAACATTGGGCGACTACATTACCATTTGGGCTTCGTGGCCGCCACCATCTGCTCAGTGTAACCAAAGATCACTGGAACTGCAGGAGCAAGTCAATCCGCATTACTGCCGCCCTACTTCCGAAGACATCAAGGTAGTATTACAGTGAGATCATTTCAAGCATTTATTAACATTTCATATGTAGATGTACGAGCGGTGGTTGGTCCTTCAATATCGTCAATCACTCCGCAGAAACTTCCATTTCGAACCTCGTCATTCATAGTCCCAAAGACTCTACTGTGCATAAAGTCATCCCTTCATCAGTACCCAAACTCCCGGGCATAGCATCGTCAGTTTGACTTCTGAAGAGGGGCGAGTTCCTGTGCCACTCAGCTACACTTTTCCATCCCGATCTGTCCTTCGCATACGGAGCCACTGCGATAACCTCCAGACATGGAAGTAATCCGGAGAGAATCCTTGCCACCCTCTTTCGTGACGTAACAGCCGAATTGCACACATTCAGGTGACGGACGCTGTAATTGCGTACGGCGTGTCCTTTCTTGCGCCTTGATAAGTATTTGGACTGACTCCATTGTCTAGCATCGAAATCCATGCAAATATGCTCAAGCTTCGAGCAGCCCTCCACAAGATCCAAGAGAGCCCGAAGGGTGAATGCTGTTCGTGGCGATGGTAAGTTACCTTGTGATTTGTCGAGCACGTAGAACCGTTCAAGCTGTGGCAACCCCTTGGTCAACGAGACGAGATTATCCTCGTCCCATGGCTCTTGCACAACACGAGCATGCAATATGATGCTCAAAACCTGAATGTTCCGATATGGGTAAAGCTTGTGGACGTCGGTGGGGAGATGAATGTGTTGTCGCAAACAGAGGGATTGGAGCTGGTGGCAATGATAGGGAATGAGGTCAAGTACCTGAATTTCTGATGAATCGTCAGGGCTGATGATTTCGGCAGAGAAAGTGGTGAGTTTGTCGAAATTGCTGCAGCGGAACAACTCTGCGATGGAGAGGTGTGTTGCCCTTATATTCAGGACTTTGATCTGCGAAAAGAGTGCACCATCTTTATGGTGTGGGATGTCTGGCGGAGTGCTCGGGAGTTCAACCGAAAGTTCCTTGAGTGCAGGTAGCTGCCCGAGGTGCCAGAGGACATCCCAGGACCACAAATCACCACAAAATGATTCCAATGAAGTGAGTTGGGGTACTGTCTCGCGAAGTGTGAGCTCTTGCAGATCTCCAGCTTTCAAATCCCATGAACGTCCACTACTAATTTTTAGCTTGCGGATGCTCTTTATGGCTGGCAAGTCAGGGACGATGAATGGAACAAGATCATGGTGCATGGCAAGCATGGTGGGGCCTAGTTGTATCAAGTCTCTGAACCAGCGCACCATCTTATTTTGTTTATCCTTGGTGAGCCGTTCGAAGTAGTAAGCCGCTGCACTCTCAAATAATGTCACTGAACACAAGTTTGGGAAAAGATGTGTCGGGTGCTGATCCAAGAGAGGAACAATGCGGTGGTCAAAATCACTGGGACCAAAGTGGTCGTAAGGCCCAACCATGACAAGATGCAAGTTGCGCACACGAGTCGAAAATCGTCTGAATGTCGTCCAGTCGGCATCAGTGGGTGGACGGACGAACGTCACTTTCTGGCGGTCGCAAACAGGGAACGTGAGGGGAGTGCTCAGTCAAAGTTAAGTTGGCGATCGGACTTACCGTGTACCATCCGCTCTCTGAACGCTTCACACAAGGTAACTGGATAAATATTGGAAGCAAGTCCGTAAGGGTCTCCCAAATCAGATCCGTAGCAGGCCCACTGAGCGTGCGGCACGTCCTCGAAAGCGCATATAGGGTAGCGTGGTTGTTGATGTAGGCGAATATGTGACGGAGGACTTCGTCGATTTCCAAGCAGTGATGCATGATCTGAGGGTGTGCAGGAATATGGATAGGGGTAATTCACGCACGGTCCAAGTGTTCGGGCATAGGAGGTAAATGTTAGGGGTGAATCGAGTCACTTATATTAAGTCCTTCTCAGGAAAGTAGGTGGTCAGTAGTAACTGACATGACGTACCAGTTCAAAGTTGCCGACCAGGTGTCATAAGCACGCTGACTTTTACCTGAGTCTGGATTATCAGCATATGATAGTACTGTCCGCGACTCTACTGAGTACTAACTACTCAGTATTTCGGCGTAACGGTTAAGTGGACAGACCGAGACGTCTTACCCTCTGACATGCTTGATCCAGTGACGTGTTATGGGGGACGCTCGACGTCCCACTATGTAGCTCTCATTTGGGCCTCGTGGCCGCCACCATCATCACCACCCATGAGATCCCAGCCTGATCTTATAATTCACTGATGTTAATCCATGGCACTTACATACAACCTCCCAGATTATTTCGCCACCATTGTCCAAAATGTCGAAAAAAGTTTCCGCAACGTATAAGTAGTACTATACTGCTACCAAACGCCATAAATAGTGTCCAGAAGTTTGTTGCACTGAATTCAGTATGTGAAAACACTTGCAAAGGGAGTGTATATATTTCTTTTTAAACCAAGTACCTTATATGTAAAAACCAAGTTGTCGTGTCGTCGATGCCGGGATATATAGTTAATTAAGCTAGAATCGAGAGTAGAAAACTTGAAAAAGAAAACAAGTGTTCGAACTGTGATAATGTGTAAAAGATAACTCAGCTGTGGGGATTGAAAGCTTGGGGGGGGGGGGGGGGGGGTTCCCACTTCAATGTCCTTCCTCCTTCTTTCTTCCTACTACGACACCCGATAACCCTTGTGGCGAATGATGCCTCCTTCCATCCTCCGAGATCGCCATCCCCGAGCTCGTCCGCGGTCGCTTCCTCGATGATGGAGATGACATAACCACCCCACCGCCGCCGCCACCACCACCGCCCATCCCCCCATTTCCGAGTTTATCCGACACCACCACCCCGACGACTTCTCGTTCCGCAGCGGCATACTCCCTCTCCGCCGACGGAAGCGATAATGGCATCTGGTGCGGCGGCGGGCCGTGTCCCGGCGCATTCTGGGAAAGGAAATCGAGCCAGGTGTTCGTATTTTCACCGGTTGAACCTGCGGAAATGGTGACACAAAAAGAGGCCGCGGATCAGAAAGATGGAAAAAAAAACAGCATCCAAGTTCCGAACTCACCCGCTGCGGTTGCCGCTGTTGGATCCTGCCGTGGACCCCCTGCTGCGCTTCCGTGAGGCGGCGTCTGGTGTGACGGTGTTGATGTCGCAGGTCCATGGGTAGGCCAGTCTAGTGCGGGGAAGTGCGGCTGCTGGGAAGATGGCATCTGTCGCTGATGTTGATGGTGCTGCTGATGGTGCTGCTGTTGTTGTTGTTGTTGCTGATGAGGCTGATGGTGCTGATGCGGCGATGGATGATTCGGGTCGTCTGCGGGGTCAAGCAGGGCCGGATACAGTAGTTCATTTTGTGGCTGTGGCTGTGGATGCGGATGCAAACTACTACTACTCGGGTGCGTTGCGTGGGGATGAGATGGCGCATGCGGCAACGTTTGACGCATTAGCGGGTGTGGATGTGGATGTGGATGTGGATGGTGGTGATACATCCCTGACATCTGATCGTGTCCTGCGTACGTCGCTGAACGCTGGCTGTAGAGTCCGTTTCTGGGAGCGCCTCTCGACGAGGAGGACGGAGGGGGTGGGAACTCATACGAAGATGGTGGCAGCACAGTCGAAGAAGGCGACCCGATATAGGACGTGTACGGGAGCTGTGGACCGTTGTGGCGGTAAGCTGGTGATTGCACGGATGTCGGCGAAGGTAGGTAGCCGTTGAGGAGGGATTCGTCACCAGAAAGTTTGCCAGCGCTCCCTGTGGGGGCAGTGTTAGAAAGGAAGTCTAGCCCCAGAGATAAATGGGGAAACGGACCATTAGCAGAGAGAGATGATCGGTTGGATGTCTGGCGTTCCGTTGATAAAGGAAGTGAGGGACCCGATGCTGTGGATTGGAGATGTGACGAGGCGTGAAGGTGCATGGGGGGTCCGGGTATGGCCACCGGTCTGTGCATCCCATAGTCGACCTGCTGAGGATATGAGGGGCATTTGGCGCTAAGAGAACAGCGATTGCACCTACGTCTACGCTTGCAAGGTCCGCGTCTGATGCATTCTTTCCGTTGGCGTGCTCTTGCTTCAGTTTGAGGTTTGCTCCTCTCTTTACAGGGTGGCGTGAGTCGTGCTCGTCATCGTCTCCATCGTCGTCATCGACGTCCGCAGTATCGTCTGCCTTGATGTTGTTGGCATTGTTTGCAAAGTCGTGGGGAGTGCGGGTGTCGTGTTCGCCGTCATACTTGGGAGGATGGCAACGGGGGTCAGTCGATGGAGGTGAAAGAGAATGGATGGTCTTACGCGCATGTGACGCTGAACGATGTCATGGACGTCGCCGGAGCAATACTGATACAGCTTTACGTGATGACCTGGGCGTTCCTCTGGATAGCAGCATTTGAGGATGAAGGGTGGGGAAGAGGAAGAGGCACGGACCGAATATGATGACTGCAACGTCGACGGAGCAGAGGACACCGAGCTCGTATGCCTTCTTGAAAAGGCCGTTCTTACGCTATGAGGGATGGGGGGGGGGTTGTAATGAACGACGATAATAATATATTGAGTGCCAAGCCATCGAGAGCAAAAATAGCATTGGGGGGGGGGGGTTCACCTTTAAAAAAGTGACAGAGCGATTACGCTCGTGCTATGTTTAAGAGACGGAATCAGCACCCAGCGACATATGTCAAAGATGGAACGGCGAAGGAAGGCGAGTCGACGAGACAAGAATAAATGGACAGGACGGTACACATGTTTTGGGCACGTCACGCAGCCAAAATACGGAATACGCACAGTGATGGGTTGTATTTCGATCTTTCGCCTGCCCATGGTGATGCACAGAGGACGGAGGAAAGGGGGGAGGAGAACAAGAGGGGGAGGAGGAGAACGAACCTTTCGAGTTTGTATCTAAGTCTTGTTTTCTCGCACCCCGCGAACGGGTGCCGGCAGCAGCAACAGGTGCAAACGGCGCTCGTGAGATTTTGAGATCGATCACTCCTCCGGACAATCTCCGGATTGCCTGCCATTCCTGTCCATGGGATTTCGTGGGGATCCCCTCGGGTTCGACGACCTGCCATATCGAGCCATCGTGCACAACCATCGCCCGTCGTGCGCTTGATGCGTTTATCCACCAGAGAGTAGTCTACTTGGGGACCCTCGATCACATCCCTCCACTTTCCGCACTGTCGCCACACTGATCTCGTTCCGGCGGCATGTTCTTGTGCCGTGAACCAGGCCACTCGCCGCCTTGTACCTGATCGAGCCCAACGTCATCAAGTTCCCCCCAAAATAACCCACAGCGTCCAAAAATAATTAGACCATCTTTCCATTCGCGTCAGGGTCAACTCAACCACTATCACCGCAACGCAGCCTTGGGACTTCATTCCATCCGAGAGTGGTCAAGGTGCGCAGTTGTAGGGAAGAGCAACAGACACATCATGTTCACTGCCTGTTGGCTCCACCATGCATGTCCTTTCCGTGTGACCTGACCTTGTTCTTGGTGTCCTCCTTCCTGATCCACCTGCCCGGTTTTTTCCGCCTTGGAAACAACCCTCAAAACCACCGTCTCGACGCCTGTTCGCTGAATTTACCAACTCTTTTATTTTTGGAGACCCATGTTCTTCGCTATCTGTATTTTTGCTCTTTACGTGTAGGTACATAACTCTCCGCCGTATAGTATGAGCCATGTTTCCAAAACCTATGTAAAAACCCGTATCTCTCCACTCCCGCGTCCCAGAGTCCCTGTTTCGCCCCTCGTCCACCCGTCCGGTGGCACAATCGTTTACCCTTATCTCTTGTAAGTGTACTACACTCCTCGTGGCGTTCAGGCTTCCACATCCATTCGATATCGATATCTCAGACACCTCCCCCCTTCCGCGGGGTTTCTCGATATCTCTCCGACCCGTAGCGGCCAACGATGCCACTGCCCTTCAGCATATTTCACTCGTTATCGATGTGCGTCTGTCTGCGCGGGCCCAGAGCCTGCCTTTTTTCTTTTTTTTTTCCTCGTTAGGTAGATGGTTACCCACCCCGCGAGACCATGAGCTATCACGGGGTTACTGTTCTGTCTTCTCGAACACCACGCGCTGTTCCACTTTCTTCCTGGCCAGCCACGACGAATACTAATACGGCCAATCTCCGCCAGCCCTTGGTCCTCGGATCCCGAAGCCCTCGTACTACTATGAACAATACCGATCGAGTAGGCTATTGGAAAGAAGAACATACCAGGTCTGATGATATCTCACCCTCTCCGTAGGCGCAGGCCCATTCTGTCGCGTTCTCGGCGGTACATCGGTATCGATTGCAGAATGATCGCATCTCCTCGGTGCTGACCCTTTTCCCTTTCAGTGCCGCATGTCGCTAGTACACGGCATAATACTAGTACTGAAGATCTGAGACGCGCGAGCGACGGGTCGGGGGAAACTGCCATGTCATCATCCGTTTAACCCACCCATACCAACATTGGCACTTCTTTCCGTCCGCCACACGCCAAGAAAGCCCAGAATTCACGATCGAGGATTGGACAATCCTGGAATGAGGAGTAACCCCCAGCGTCTGCATCATCCCTTCAGCCGACGAACCGAATCGTCCCCCTCCCCTCCCCTTTCCCCCTCCAGCAGCACAGTGTGTTCTTTTGATTATCATCGATTTCGATCATCGGCTTGGGATCCCACAGCTAGGTTACCAGATCAGTGGCGGCAGACAACGCGCGGACACCCGAACTTATGGTTATAGTTGCCGGGGCGGCCTGGGCTATCCCTCTGCCTGCCCTCTCTTTGTCCCCTCAAACACCCACGGTTCGTTCTTCCATTTCCAATCCACCATAGCCTAGGGAAAGGGTACTGAAAGGGTTTCAAAAGGATTGGATTCAAGCTCAAGTTTGGCAAGGCAGTGCCACGCCGATAAATATTGTAGTAACTGATTAAAGTTACCAGATAGGCTCGGTGTGTGTGCTGCCTCAGGCAGGAACCCCGTGGGTAAGCGATAGAAGCAAGCAAGCAGGAAAAAATGGCCAGCGTTTGATTTAAAATCGTTAGGAACGTTAATTTACACCCACCATCCATCATTTTCCCATTGCAAAAAACACGTAGAACCCACTGCCCCTTCCACCACTGCTCAATCTCGCTATCTAGAAAAAAAAAGGTGTCACTTGCCTCTCTCTGCCATGGGAAAAAGCTACTAATCAACCTCGGACGGACCAATCGTCGTCGTCGTCGGCACACAAACGACAGAGCTTTTTGTTGTGTTTACTGTATTAATCAAGGTTTCGGTCGTCACGCGACTCCACATGGTGATCAGTGAGTACAGGGTCGTTGAACACGTATGGATTGCATCCGCGACACCGGCTTGGCGTGGAAGCGTGGAATATCTGTATCAGCCCTTCGCGGGTGCGTATCAGTGTCACGTATGTATGTATCTCTCTCGTTCCACAGCCCACACTGCCGTTGACATGCTTATCAATGTGGTGTCGTGACCGAGGAGGACATGGGCAGGTTTTGGGTCGGTTATCATGGATATGTATACTGCACGCCGCGCACGCCGGTGGCGACAGCCTTTACTACCTGCGTGAGATAGGGATAAGGTGAGATATAGGATGCGGTTATCACCCTGAACTACCAAGCCGTAGGCTCGTTTTTGACTTTTCTTGTGTAAATTAAGGTCTACTAGATATCTCTCACTGAGGGCCTGTTGGTGAGCCACAGTCCCCATCTTCGACCCATCGTCCACTTTCTAGCACTGGACACGGATGAGTGAGCCTCAGGACGTGCTTGAGGCCCATTGCGTCATGTCTACCATGGCGATAGAAGCAGGAATATATGGTCAGCCTGTATGTATGTGGAATTGATTTATTTAAATCATAGGAACGATCATTTACACCCACTTAAAGACACGATTTCATTTCCATTGCAAAACACGTAGAACCCGAACCCACGGGAAACAAAATCTCCACCCTGCTCAATCTCGCTATTTAGAAAAAGGTATCACTTGCCTCTCTCCGAGGATCAGAAAGCCATGGGGAAAAAAAGTGGGCTAGATTGTGCCATTGCCAACCCACCCCCAACCAGCTAATCAACCTCGGACGGACCAATCATATCGTCGACCCCACAAGCGATAGAACCTTTTTGTTGTTTAATCAAGGTTTTCAGTCGTCACACGACCACATGCGAGTACATACAGGGTCTAGTACCTGCACAGTGGCGACAGCCTTTACCTGCGTGAGATATAAGATAGCTATCGCACTGGACTACCAAGTCGTAGGCACACTTTTGACTTTTCTTAGGTTAATTAAGTTCTAGATAATCCTGTTGGTGAGCTCGTCCCATGTCCACCTTCTAGCAGACACGATGAGTGATCCTGACATGCTTGAGCTCCATGCGTCATGTCCACCATAGCGATAGAAGCAGGAATATGGCCAGCCTGAATGTATGTGGAATTGATTTAACGATGATTTACACCCACCTAAAGACACGATTATCTCTATTGCAAAACACGAACCCACGGGAAACAAAGCCTCCACACTGCTCAATCTCGCTACTATTTAGAAAAAGGGTATCACTTGCCTCTGAGTCTGAGGATCAGAGTGCCATGGGAAAAAATGTGGCTATTAGATTGTGCCATTGTCAACCAGTGAACCAGTTAATCAACCTCGGACGGACCAATCATATCGTCGACCCCACAAGCGACAGAGCCTTTTGTTGTCTAATCAAGGGTTTCAGTCGTCACGCGACCACATTGTGATGCGAGTACATACATACAGGGTCGACGTATGGTTTGACATTTGCAGCACGGTTTGGCGTGGAATTCAAGTATCAGCACTTCGCGGGTGCGTTGTATCTTTCGTTCCACTACCCACACCGCTTTCATTATCAATGTGGCGTCGTGACCGAGGGGAAAGGGCAATCTTTGGTCGGTTATCTGTATACTGCACAGTGGCGACAGCCTTTACCTGTGTGAGATAGGATAAGATGAGATACGAGATGGCTGTCGCCCTGAACTAGTATCAAGTCGTAGTAGGGTCGCTTTTGACTTTTCTTGGGTTAATTATGTAAGTTCTAGATAACTGCCTCGCAGGGCTTGTTAATGAGCCACCATCTTCGTCCCATGTCCACTGTCTAGCCAACACGATGAATAAGCCTGACATGGAGCCCCATGTGTCATGTCCACCATAGCGGTGAGGCTTGTAATATACCAAGACCTTGGCGTGGGACAACGTGATCTACAATTGTTCACAGGACTAGGGCTCAATGATTGAATAGGCGTTGTCCAAGACTCCAAGTTCCCATGGCATGCCAGTGCTGCATATCATACGTAGCCATCCACTGGTCATACGACCTGACGTTTGACCAACAGCCCACAGGGTAGATAGGTCCGAACCTGAGATCTACGGCATGGGTGAGTGGTGGATGTCATTAATGATCACAGTGACCGGCCTACTACATATGTAACTGCATCCCACCACCGTCCTAGTACAGCACGTGCGCAGTATCCATACATGACCGTAACAGCCCTGTGGAGCAAGCTGGAAAACGTTTTTGCTTGGAGGTAAAGCCTGCCTGGCTGCCTGGCCAGGGACGCTCAAAACCTGGAAGGGTCGCATGACAGTGCCCTGCTAGTACACGACCAGTGTCATACCCCCAAAAAATTCCAACTGGGGCACTCTTGGAGCCATTGGCCAAATGCACGGGTTCGGATCCCTTCCTGCGGACAAGAGGGGCCAGAACCAAGCACGATGCCCGGAGCTAACTTAAATGGCGAAAAACCTGGGATTCCTTAGGGGTTCGAGTCGAATGGAACCTGGTGACTCATCCTACTGCATGGTACATGTGCATGGCATGTACATGTGATCGCACCAGTTTGCTATGTAGCGCGTCAGATCTCCAAGTGACCGGGAGGGAAAGAGGTAGGGCATTTGCAGGTAGGGGGCCTCTACAGCCCGTGATGATCCATCACCGCGCCCGTCCATAAACATTCGAGTATGGACATTCGCCTTCCTGTTTGTTACATACGGTGTAGCGAAGAGCACGGACGGAAAAGTCACATAACTGACATTTGGGTCCCACATCCTCCACATCCACATGCTGCGTTTCTGTTATCGCCTCCGCTGTGCGCCCGTATGCATCAGCGCCAGGAATGATGATGGCCGGAGCCGGAACTGGACATCCCCCCGATGCAGTGAGACAGACTCTCAAGATGGGATGCTGGACGGCTGTACAGAGCGGCAAGGTCGGTGCTTTCACTGTCGGAATCGGGATATGACATTCATCGAACGTAGTAGGTGATGCACTCTATCAATCAATGTTCGATACTGGTCGGATTATGGCGTAAGTGGATAGCCCACCATCAGAGCTGGTCGTAGTACTCTGGGAGACACGACAACTCCTTTCGGATACACATCATTGCCCCATTCCTTGCGGCCGACAGGTGACGTCGTGGAATGCCAGGGCGGGGGGAACACGATGGGGTGACGCATGGTAGGTGATTTGATAGGGGGGCCGTGGTACTAGGGCAAGGGCTCAGGACGGCACGAACGTTCAATGGCTACGACCCTAGTACATCGTTCCTGGATCCGCCATCGAAACGTTCGGTGGCCATATCCCTGTCGACCTGCATCCAGCTCACGTCAGGTGCCTATCGCTCCAGACAAAACCAACAATAATGGAAAACATGATGCCCCGATTTAGGCCTGTCAGGAAAATGGGGAACTGGGGAGAATATCAAATGAACAGAGCAGCGGACATACGATGTGTGCGGGCGGAAGTGGCTTCACAGGCTTGACAAGACGTGGAATGTCAGTTCCCAATTCTAGTTTATGAAAAGACGGTGAGTTGGAATGCGCACCGTGTGTACTACGGACGATGAAGACGGCCTTGGCAGCTCGTTGTTTTCGCTTTCGGCCCTGTTGTCATTGTCACTGCCGAGGTCCGAGTTATGGCCTTGATAAGTGGTTCTCCGTTGAACAGCTGTTTTCGCTATAGGCGGCGAGAATGGCGGCGTTGGCGGTATGGATTGTACTTTGTCTATTTCCTTGGATAGAGGGAATGTTTCTGGTAACCTGATAGAGGCCTCTTTGCGCTTCCCCGATATTTTTCCGCCCGTGCTTGAGGTGGCTGCTTGGACCGAAGCAATGGGATGTAGCGGTGGTCGACGGGGTCGTGGACACGGCTGAAGCTCAGCGTGATTGCCCTCATCTATGTCCGAGGCAGCCATTCTGCGCCTTCTCCTCCTCGACCTAATACAGAATATGCCCAAAAGGACCAAGCTAATGGCGACTAGAGTTTGAGCAGACACGGTTATATACATTCATGCGTTGAGCACGCAATAAGGACGCGTTTGTCACACCAGCAACATAAGGGTAACATACTGATTACAATGCTGGGTATAGCGATGGGAAAAGCTGAGGAGTGGAGGACATAATCCGGCGGAGGCGATGAGGTTGGCGCGGGCATTGACGGTGACGGATGTCAGCAGACGGAAAGGGTAGCGCAAGCGTACCCGTTGTAGAGCGGGACGAATGGGTGAATGTGAGCTTGATTTGAACCACGACGATCTCGCTTTAGCTTTGTGTCAGTGAGTATTGTGCATTGAGTCTAGGCTGTTCGGTGAACAGGGGCCAGGCTGTAGGCTACCATTGCCATGACGTCTATTGTGACCGATTGCTTGTGATCAAGCTCGGGAGGGGTAACCGTCTCAAACACGTGATTGCAAAGTTTTCAAATTCTACATACCTTCTTGACGGTGTAGTTCCGTGACGGGTCCATGAATTGGACAGATAATCTGCAGGTCAGGTTACAGAATGACAGGGCCCTAGTAGCCAGGCTCTCTAAGTAGCGACGCATTCGGGCTCATAACTTACAAAGGATGACGGTGAGATAGGTTCCAGAACCTATCAGATGGACAACCAGAATTTGGCCCACATGTTCAGCGGTTGGCTCTCGAGGATATTCAATTCTGTCGTCTCGTGATTGTCCTTTTTGGGAGCGGTTCGCCCCGCTCTGCCTCATACTCCTGAACAAACTGCCTGATCTGTCTCCGCCGTTCCATGCCAAACTCCTGTGCGTCCCGGTGCGCCTGTGCCAAATTGGCAGCTGCACTTCTCTCCTGACCCCTGCCCGGGGTCATCAGCGGTGCCATCAACATTCCGATGCACTCAACGGGTCAAATGAATGCTTCTCTTAGATCCGTAGTGTGGACTCTCCAGAGGAATAAGCTCACCAAGGATGTAATGCAAAATGCCCGGAACATGGCGCCAACATCGTGCGCCATCGCATCGGATACGTGCGGAGACTGGACCCCATGGTCAGTCAACTGACTTGCATTGCTCGAGAATGAATCGAGGCTCGCCTGTGCATGGGTATCCTCGTTGAAGTGCATTCCTCTTGCCGGATATCTCCGATATGATCTTCGTCTCCGCGCAATTTCTGCGTGAATAAGGTCATCAAATGTTTCCGATCCGGCCCGTCGCGGACGCTTCAATATCTCATAAGCGCGTTGGAATGCTTGGAACCGGCTTGTGCGCTCCGCGTGCGGAAGGAGTCGGACATGCGGTGAGTCGGGGTGGTATAGCCTCACAAGCTCATAATCTGTGAAAAGAGATAGGTTAGGTATCAAGGGTTGCATGGATAATGAAATGTGCTAATAATCGTGATTCTGCCGCATCGACACTGGTTCGTTGTTTGTGACACGTCATCGTGGATATACTCACATCTGACTTTAATTTGCGCCTGAGAAGCACTCCGAGGGAGGTGGAATATTTCGTGGGGAGTCGGATTGCGGTGAGAAGGGAAGGGATATGGACCACAGGCCGCAGTGGAGGCGTGTCTGAAAATGAAGAGTGCACGGATAGTGGGGTGAACGATGAAACCGCGATAACATGAAGTATGCGATAGCATCGGGTTCCGTCCAAGATGAAACGAATAAAACACTCGTATACTTGTTGAATTGCGACCGTAAGATATCAGTGGACATCCTATCACGTGGCCCCGGAATAACATGACGTATTGATGGCTGTGCTGTCATCAAGTAGTACTTGCCCGACAATGTCCATGGCCTCGTATTCGAGTCGGTGTTATTACCCTCGCGGCGGCGACATTTTCGCTGGCAGAAATATGAATGGGATGTCCGCGCATGCGCTGGAGAATCCCTTTCTTTTCCTCTCATTGAATACCTCGTAAAAAGTCCTCCCAAGGCCCTACAACATGCACCCATGTCTTACAATCGACGAGGTCCTACGAGAAATATTTTGCTGCGCTGAGGAACGCACATTGTGTGCCATAGCTCAAACCTGCCGCACATTTAATGGGCCAGCGACAGATTTAATCTGGGAGACCCTCCCAAGTCTGACGCCAGTCCTGCGGCTGCTCTCGTTTGTACCCATAAAGAATGAAGACGGTGACGGAACGCCTCCGGTAAGCTCATTTTTAGGCTATTCATTTTGAAAACAAACGGAGCAAACTGTTCCCAGCAGACGTTACCGTTCTGCAATTCAGTAGACTGGGAAAAAATCAGGCAGCTATCAAATCGCGTGCGCAGGTTGCACTTCCAGACGGATGCGTTATTTGTCGCGGGAGACCTTTCCTCAGTCACTGCACAACATTTATGCCACGTCTTAAATGTGCTTGGTGCGGATTCTTTCTTCCAAAACCTCCACGGACTATCGTTGGAAATTGACTCATCTGCGGCCTTCGATGATGCGGAATGCACCTTCCTGAAAGACTACAAGAATTGCATCACATACTTCATCCGTTCCCTGATACACCCGCACCTCTCCGCACTTCGAATGAATTCCAACACGGCAAAATTCGTTCACCTTAATCTACCATCTCTCCCCACATGTCCGCGAATGCGTTATCTGAATATTGAAAGAAATTCCTGGCCTGACGAACACGAGCTCTCGTCTGCGCTTTCCAATGTGGCCTCTAGCTTTTCTTCGTTGGAAGTTGTTAGGTGCAATGGAATCTCTTGGAAGGACTTGAACTGCCTTGCTCAGTTAGATGTATTACGACAATTGTGGGTCGATCTTCCTGACCACATCAACGCCTCGTATTGTCCAACCATCGAAAGAAATGTCTTCCCGGAACTCAGAGCCCTTAACATGATCACGGGAACACTCCAATCATCCGTGGAATTCCTCCGCTCGACCGCACTCGACAAACTGACTGATTTAAACATATCATGCACCTACGTTGCCTTCAACGCGGCCATCTACGATGCATCAGAGGACATTCAAGATTTGCTTTCCCTCATACCTTCTCAACGTCACCAGCTCGAATCTGTACGGGTGAATAGTGGGGTCTGGCCACTTGCTCCACTCCCATGGGTGTTGGACATGTCCGTCTTATCACCTTACATTCCACTACGGAATCTCAGAATTCTGGACATTGAGACCCACTACAGCCCTGCTCTCACAGATGGCGACCTTGTGGAGATGGCTAAGGCTTGGCCATGTCTCGAACAGCTGCATCTAGTCAAAGAGTCAGGATGGCAACTACCAACGGGTCTTACTTTGCAGGGGATTGTCTCCCTCATTCAGTACTGTCCCAGGCTAGAGAGTTTCTCGTTGGTTTTTGATGCTAGCGTGAATCACATGCTGAGTTGTGTACCGAGGCGCCCAGATGGAACGGTCATACAGAATGAACGGGTGCGGTATATGGATGTATGCAATTCCCCTATTGCATTTCCAACACATGTCGCCGCCTTTCTCTCGAAACTATTACCCGGGCTGAAAATAATCGGTGTCGACCCCTACATAAAGTATCGTGCATTGTGGACAGAAGTAGCCGCACAACACTGTGGATGGCCACGGATTGAGATGTTCGGACAGGGCGAGTTGCGATCTGGGTGTCACGGGCTCGAGAAAGCCGTCATGGAGGTTGGAGAGGAGTGGCGGTGGACATTGGGATGCTTGAGTGATAGTGGGAGTGCCAACTTTGGGGATGATGGGCTTACGGGCATGCAACGTGGCAGGAAGGCCACTCCTCTTCTACCATTCCAGGGTTTGTCTACACTCTGACTGTCGCTCTCCACATACAGAGACTCTAGAGTACATAGATGGAAATTATATTCAGAGTTAGAATGTTCACCAGTGTGAAATATTCTTCAGCCTTGGACTTCTCGACTGGCGGAAGGCCTGCGCATGGGTTCTATGTAATTATAAGCTGTCCACGGATCATACATCGATGATCTATTTGTAATGGCCCGTGATGCACGTACAATTTCTGCCAAATCAGAATCCCAATGTGCAATTCGAAGAGACAAACTGGCACCATCTCTGCAAGTAATCCACAACGGGATCTGTCAGTCGTACCTTTTAGTCTAAGGAAGCAAGTTAGATACTCCGTCATGCCTGCAATAGAAAATTCGATATTTTCAACGCCATGTACTTCAGACTGTCAGTTAATTGGCAGTGTCAGTGTAATTCCTTTAGGCGCCAATTCCGATGCTGTACCTGTGAATCCATCAGCCTGTGTCCTTATATGCCAGTGGTGGTATCATTCTTCCATCTTCCCTTGAAGGGACAGTCATTCCAAGATTACCTTTCCTGCATGGAGTAGAGGACAAACCACATGCGAGTGATGTATGTGGTTTTGAGTGAGTACTCAGGTCCCTTCTATGAATGCCTCATCCTCGAGAATATTCGTTGGACATATTCGTTGCATTGAAACATCATAGTAGCACAGAGGTAGGTAAAAGCATTTATTTCACGGAAATCAATTAAACCTGATCGGGGTCCGTCGAGAACGTGTTTTTCCTGCAAGTTTACACACCATTCAACAAGAAGCCCCCATGCTTCAGATTATTACTTACGTATATGCAAGGCCAATCCTGTTGTTATCGGTATCATAAACCTGGAGTGAGAATCTCCAAGTCAAACCCAATAGAATGATGAAGAACACCAATCCCTACCGAGTAGTACCTTTCAAGAAACATCTGTCCAATGGTGAAATCGAGACCCTCTCCACTATTGGAACCCGTATTAGAAAGAGTACCATACCGCTTTGATGTGTCGCCGCCCCATGCTATGGTTTGGTCCGCAGGGATAAGCTGTGCTGAAACGTCCATCGTGAGGTTGTATTCGCCGATACGGAAGATGAGCGGCTTCATCTTAGAAATGGACGATTTGGGGATTTCCACCAGACCTGTGTTGTTGTCGAGTTTAGCTCCAGGAATGGAATTCAGGTAGATGGCGAAGAAATCATCCGCAAGAAAAACCTCTATGCCAAATCAATATGTAACAGGTGGACAGGGCTGACATTACACATACGCGTTGTACCAGTGTCGACGATGCCTGCGGTGGACTGTGGTATAATTGTCTTTTCACCATATGTGACACCAGTCACATTAATGCCCCAGTATCGTGATGCAGGGGTGGTAGTCGTGATTGACAAGAACATCAATGGAGGGACGTACTTTCCAACCGTTTATCACTTGCTGAACTAATGTGCCTTGTCACTCACCAAGGATGGATCATCACCTCCGTAAGTAATAGCACCGTCTGAGCTAGGTTTCAGATATGGCGATCCCAACCACATTGAATATGACTCACTCGTGTCGTTGTCACCTTTAGGGGGAGCAAAGAAAACTCCTAAAATTTGGTGCTTGATCAGACCTTGAGAAATCAAATTGTTCATCACAGTCGGGATCGTGGCGTTGACATCAGGAGAAAGTGTTTTTCGAGTCAATCCAACAGGCCCCACCCCAATGATACCGTCGACGTCTGGGAAGTTTGCATACGAGAGAGCGTCGCCTATGGACTGGTTCGTGATAACAAGAGTTGGTGCAAGCGTGACCTGGTCGAGGTCTGCAACTACGAATCAGAGAAAAATATATGTTGCACCACGGGAGACACGTGCACTCTACACCTGCGAAGTAACCTAAACCATAGCTAACATTGACGTTCTGGCCTGTCGGAATGCTAGTATTGGTGTAAACGTATTTGGTTCCGGTCCTGGGAGCACGCATTGGCATCTATTGAGTGTTCAACTGGCTGAGATACCTACCCGCAAAAAGTATTTGAGCTCCCAGTATCGACGACAAGATTATAGTAGGTGGGGGGGTTGCCGATTCCAACACTTGTGGTATATTGAACATATGCCAGGTTGGTGGCAGGAACAGTGTTCGGACCCCCAGCTACACGGCTCTTCAAATGTATCGCGCGAGCGCGATCAGCGTCCGTGGATCCCTTGAGGTATGGTCCTTGGCGATTGAGCCTTGTCAGAGGTACACTAACCAATGCATACGCCGACGTGGCGCAAAATACAGCGATCGAGAAAGCAGTGAGGGTTCGCATCCTGACACTTGGGAAGAGGTCAATGAGTTGCTTACCACTTCCTTTACGACCTTTATATGTAACTGGTTGACAGTGCTAAGCAGGGACCATTAATTTAGTGGCTAGAAGTACGCCTACCTTCATTAGTAAATGATATAGATCATGGCAACCCGTCCGTCCAAGAGACGGATTGAAACTGTTCCATAGTGCAGGACACTACGGTGGTTGTCTTCTCCCTTCCATTTTCGCATTCGCATTCTCATCTCAGAGATAGCAAGGTTTGCGGCAAGGCCGCCAACGCTGGAAATGGAATAGATTGGCTGACTATGCCCACTTGGCAGGTACCACATTATGTAACGTTACGGCGTTGTTGGAAACGTTACATAGAATATGAACACCTGCCCATGATGGTGAATCAGAACAAAGGATTGAAAGTGCCTATTACGTAAATTTGGGAGCTTGAAAAGCATGGTGTATGTAAGGTTTTACACAAAGGCAAGAGAACAAGTACTAACAGTTTGAATATAGTAGTAGTCATGAGAAGCACAAGTCAAAGTAATACAATAGTCCTTTGTCATTCAGGATGAGTGCAGATGGCAAGACCTAAATAACACAATCAGAATACATGGTCTAAGTAGAGGAGAATATTGCTCACCTCAGTGTTCTGTAGGAACCACTGAGGTGCTCGAAGGATTAGCAGTGTGGTTATGTATGCCATGCGTCAACAGTAACAAACTGTTTATAACTCCAACTCAGTCACGTCGAGTTTAGCTCCAGGAATGGAATTCATGGAGATGGAGAAGAAATCATCCGCAAGAAGAATCTCTATGTCGAATCAATAGGTAACAGTTAGGCAGGGCTGACATTACGCATACGCGTCGTGCGTCGATGATGCCTGGGGTGGACTGTGGTATACATAATTGCCTTTCCACCATATGTGACGTCAGTCACATTTGTGATTGGCAAGGAGGCCCACGACGAGAACATCAATGGTGCGACATACTTTCCAGCTGTTTATCATTTGGTGTACTAATGTGCCTTGTCACTCACTAGGGATAGATCATCACCGCCATAAGTCATAGCGCCGTCTGAACTAGACTTCGGGTATGGGGATTTTAACTGCATTGACTATGACTCAGTCGTGTCGTTGTCACTTCGAGCAAGAAACCCCTTAAGATTTGGTGCTAGATCAGACCTTGATAAATCTTATTGTTCGTCACTGTCGGGATCATGGCATTGTAATCAGAAGAAAGTATTCCTCAAATCAATTCAACAGGCCTACCCCAATGATACCGTTGCCGCCTGGGAAGTCTGCATATGAGAAGCCCATGGACTGGTTAGTGCAAACGGTGATCTGGTCGAGGTCTGCAACTAAAAAACTCTCTGGCACGCGTGATTTAGTGTTATCAATGCCGAGAGATCCCTGACTGATGGTGGCAGCGACGAGCTTAGGGATCATTGTGCTACGATTAGAGCGCATGAGCTTGAAAGGGAAAACCGCCCTCCTTCCATTCGACGATGGCCCTTATGTCTAGAAAACAATTGTCGGTCCAAATGTCGAATATCCTGTCTAACAAGAGCCCAAAAAATTAGGACCGAAAAAAAAACTGCAGAAGAGTTGTGCAGACCAAGCTACTATATGTCCGTGTTTTGATAGCGTGTTGGATGCAACCTTGAAGCTTGAAGCTATGATCTGGGCTGGGTTGTAAGAAACCGCATCTGAAGGCCGTGGGAACCGTCATGATCAACTTAACTGCGCTCTTAAGGGCGAACTTCTTGCACGGACTAAGGCCGACTTCCTTGACACCTGGTGAGTGCTGTGCATGCAGAACCCACCTTACAGAAGATCATCATCAGATATATGATGGAATATACGCTGTATTTAGACCATTCCTTGTGGATGATGTCACGAGGGCAACGACAGACTGGTTCTGAATGACATGTTTCGATTCTATATATGTGGGTATTTTTATCCTCGTGATCAACTCTGATTAGTACATGACATTGTCCCAGATAAGTGCAGATCCATGACGACGCTGATCATATGCATGAGAACTTCACTGAGATGACTGCTTTGGGCATGTCCAACCCGTGTTAGCTACGAAGGTGCTAACCGTTTGGTTGTCTGAGGCCATCGAGGTAGGGATTGACAGGAATAATGCACTTTGCGTCAATCGTTCCACAGATATCTAGGGCTGTCACTTGTTGCAACGTGGCCCTACATCCATTTCCTCAAGGCCAAGGCCATGCCTGGCCGACTACATCTGATATCACGTACCAAATGCGCAAATACACGACCCTTGGTCCATGTGCCTACCACATATTGGTGGGCAGTTCCCGTGAGGCTGGCGCTTGTTTCGCCACATAAGAACGCAGCCTAAAATGACGCCGCCTTGATAACAGTAGCGTCCCCCGAAACCAAGACAGGATATCCTTCGCGAGGAAACCCGGACATGTCCCTCCTGGTAGCCGCCCTCATGGGAGCCGCAATTGTTAATGCCCTCTCCACGCGCCAGAATATCACGCCCCTGTCCACGTTCCAGATCAACTCTTTCACATCTTTCACCTACTTCGCCAGTGCAGCATATTGTACCCCAGCTCAGACTCTTGCGTGGAACTGCGGTAGTATGTCGTCCCCTATAATCGCATTGACTTTCATGATGCTTCCTTTTGTAGCCAATTGCCATGCTAACTCTGGTTTCTTACCTGTTGCATCGGGTGGAGACGGGGTTTCTGTCCAATACTGTAAGTTCCCGCTCCCATTTGATTCATGTGATGATCTGTAGTGGTCATCGTTAGGGTATGTGGGGTACGAGCCCTCGCTCAGCACCGTGATAGTTGCTCATCAGGGAACTGATCCGTCTAAGATGTGAGCTTCTCCCATTTTTCGTGTTTATGTTTTGCAGGACCGCTAATTTGTGTGCCACAACAGATTACCCTTAATAACCGATGCCGACATCTTCCTCACGACACTTGATCCGACGTTGTTTCCTGGAATATCCTCGGACATCAAAGTCCACAGTGGTTTCAAGGATGCACAGGAATCGTAGGTTCCCCACCCCGTTTTACCTCTTAAACAGGATTATGATCTCCATCATATCAAAGAACTGCCACGGATATCCTTGCGGCCGTGACGACAGCCATGTCAAAGTATGGGACCACGAGTGTAACAGTGGTCGGCCATTCCCTTGGTGAGTTATTCCAAAGAGCACGGATAAGGGTTTCTTTTTTTTAACCTCGTCCGCTACCTTGACAGGAGGGGCTATATCTCTTCTTGATTCTGTCTACCTCCCCTTGCACCTCCCCGCAGGTACGTCCTTTAAGACAATCACGTATGGTCTGCCTCGTGTAAGTCTAGCACTTCCTCCCGCATTCGCACAACCAGATTTGTTGACTCACATACAGGTAGGCAACAAGGCGTTTGCCAATTATGTAGATGGCAAACTTCATCTCACACATATCAATAACAAAGAGGACCCTATCCCGATTTGTCCAGGTATGTCTCTGGGCTTCGTTCATCCTGCAGGAGAGGTCCACATCGAGGACTCGGGAGAGTGGGCTGCGTGTCCTGGGCAGGATAACCCAAGCACTCAGTGCACTGTTGGCGACGTGCCCTACATTTGGGATGGGAATGAGTCAGATCATGGCGGACCTTATAATGGGATAGAGATGGGATGCTAGTTGTGAGTAGGAAACCGGAAACGCAGGGTTGGGGTGTGTTATCTTTGGAACAGACTACGATAGATTCGGACCCCTATCCTATTTACTATAAATCTCGCGCTCAGTAGTCCTGGCATATTTTAGTCTCGTCACCGTCCGTTCTATATTCGGAAGTAAATCGTCGACAACGGAAACTTCCGCACTTTGAAAAAAACTTTTTGGACAAGTGATATCACTCGAAATGCCGCCTGCGTCGGCATTTGGTTCACGTTTCAACTCGTCTTTGGTTGGTCTTTGGTATGTTCAGGATGTCTACATTGGGTAGAAAAATTCGTGAGTACGTGGTCGCTGAGTGTGGTTTTCTTGCCAGTCTGGCATTGTCCGTGTATTTTGGTCAACTTAATGACTCGTAATAATCGTTCTAGGGGGGGCCAGTGGTGTTCTGTGTGCTTTTTATCGTTCGTGCACTACCTTGCCCAGCTGTCGTAGCGTGGGAAAACCGACCATGGTCGTGGTTGCGGTTCAAGGGCCCCCCACTTTGAAATTTAGGCAGTAGCCGCTTGCCCGCTCAATATGGCTTTTCTCCGTTGGGGGCTGTCGTCCATATGTCCCATCTAGCTCATTGGGCCTTCTACACTTTTAAGAGGATGACACCTAAATCCAGTGCATTTCGTCCTCAGAGCCGGGTGACAGGGTCATTTCTTATTGTCGCTACAGTATGTCCTCCTCACTGCGTTGTCATCAGCTTGTTGTCGAGGCTGAAACGCGTCGGCCCATTCTTCGAAGGATCTCCGAATGCTGACCACTCTCGTCCTGCATACTTCAAGGGCCATGTAGCTAGTGGCAAACCGAGGACTGTCCCCGCCACCAACCTGAAGGCTGGCATATGTCCAGTACACAACAAGTGTCGGCATAGGCGTTTCGCCAATTCACTACAACCTCATTGTCGACACCGGGAGATCGAACATGTTTTGTGGATAAGTGCCGAGATTCGTCAGTCTAACAAATCCGAAGACGCATGAGATTCCAGAACTGGCACTATATACTTAAGTCATGCTTGCACCTAACCTCGGCATTACTACGCAGTCCAGCGGTGATACCCTCTCGTATGCCGACTTCCAAGGTGTCGACGGCATCGTCGGTGTAGGACCTAGGACCTGCTTTCTTGACTCAAGGAACACTTTCCCCAACGTCAAAACTACAATCTGAACAATGCGTACTAAGACTTTGTTGTATCGTAAGTTTTCCTGACTGTAAACTCTAAACCACGCTTTACCTCAGCTGATGAGTCGACATGAGTACTCGAAATCAAGGAATACTTGTTTCAATTTGGATGGATGTATCTTCCTGCTTCTTAAATGGGCGCAAGAGAATCATCGCAACCTACGTTCAGTGTTTTTGGCGCCCTTGATATCGGTTGTGCTCCAGTGTCCCTGGTAAAAAGCCTTTCCTATACCATCCTCCTCGAAATCGAAGATAATTTTTTGGATCTCAATCAATGCGTGCTCCCAGAACCGACTCCCCACATACATCAGTATTCCTACCGACCAGTTCGTCAGCGACACCTATGATACCGGTTACTTTGAAGGTGTTGAGTGCATGTGCTTCAAGTTACGAACGTTCTTCCCTGGTCCATAGTTGCAGCAGGTTACGCTTTCGAACAGAAGTTCCTTGAATGGTCCTATCGGTAGGAATTCGTAATGTACAACAACAGGACGCCAAAAAAATCCGAAGTACATACCAACGAGTCCTTGCTCAGTGCTGGGCAGGAAGCACTGTCAGAATATACAGCCGCTAAGTGGCAAGCTCACAAGCTGACTCATTAGTAGTTATTAGTTTTGATATATTATATTGCTTGTTCTACCTACTGTGATAAATACTTCGTAGTCGTACTGTGTGGCATATCCATCGTGTTTGGACCTGGTTCGCACCCATTAGCCCATCGTGGTCACCCCGATCGTCCCAGCCCACGAGATCTAACAAGCACACATTCTCGATGGTTATCTGGATAATTATGGCTGCGAGGGTATATATTAGGGGTCACATTATCTTTGGCACTCCAACTGGGTCGGTCATGCATGGCCGACTAGCTCAGTTGGTTAGAGCGTCGTGCTAATACCTGCTCCTGTGATCAATTTATGTTGCACCAGGGACTGGGTTGGTCGCAGGGTGGTACGCGAAGGTCTTGGGTTCGATCCCCACGTTGGCCATACTTTTTTTTCATATCTGACATACACTAACTCAAAAAAGAAATGCACAGCATGACATAATTTGTTTTCCGACCCATAACTCATGAACCACTGCACGAAATACCACGTATATGGGCTCATTTTGTAGCCACGGTTCTGTACTTTATAGTCCAATATCACTACCTTG